>Ga0256405_10000425_pt1 | contig 138974 bp, 102 predicted proteins | sample RumenRJG_02DNA_FD_189096 | JGI IMG/M metagenome (GOLD analysis project Ga0256405, IMG submission 189096) | Bovine rumen microbial communities from Lethbridge, Alberta, Canada - RJG_02 | ecosystem: Host-associated > Mammals > Digestive system > Stomach > Rumen | place: Canada: Alberta...
TGAAATTTGGAACATATTTTAAGAATTGCCGAAAAAATTGCAATTTTAGAACTCCGCAGACTTTGGTGTGCGCGGGAACGGGATTACGTCGCGGATATTCTGCATGCCTGTGACAAACAAAATAAGACGCTCGAAGCCCAGTCCGAAACCTGCGTGTGGGCAAGAACCCCAACGGCGGGTGTCGATATACCACCACAGGTGAGTCTTGTCCATCTTGCGGCGCTCAATTTCACCCATCAGCTTGTCATAGCTCTCCTCACGGACAGAGCCACCGATAATCTCGCCAATCTGTGGGAACAGCACGTCGGTACCCTGCATCGTAGGACCAGGAGCAACGGCACCCTTGTAGCCTACACTACCCTCGCCCTTCTCTTCGTTCTGCTTCATGTAGAACGACTTGAAGGCACGTGGATAGTCGGTCATGATGACGGGCTTCTTGAAGTGCTCCTCGACGAGGTAGCGCTCGTGCTCACTGGCAAGGTCGTCACCCCAGTTGCAGGGGAACTCAAACTTCTTGCCGTTCTTGATAGCCTCCTGCAGGATGTTGATACCCTCAGTATAAGGCAGGCGTACGAAGGTCTCCTTCAAGACCCCCTCCAGGCGCTGAATCAGAGTCTTGTCAATCATCTGGTTCAGGAATGCAAGGTCGTCCTTACAGTTGTCGAGGGCCCACTTCACGCAGTACTTGATGAAGTCTTCCTCCAAGTCCATCAGCTCTTCCTGGTCGAGGAAAGCCACCTCGGGCTCTACCATCCAGAACTCAGCCAAGTGGCGTGGAGTATTAGAATTCTCAGCGCGGAACGTAGGGCCGAAGGTGTAGACAGCACCCAGGGCGGTAGCTCCCAGCTCGCCCTCCAACTGACCAGAAACGGTCAGCGAGGTCTGCTCACCAAAGAAGTCGTCATCGTAGATAATCTTGCCTTGCTCGTCCTTCTTTAGGTCGTAGAGGTTCTTGGTAGTCACCTGGAACATATTTCCTGCACCCTCACAGTCGCTGGCAGTAATCAGCGGAGTGTGGAAGTAGAAGAATCCGTGCTCGTGGAAATAGGTATGGATGGCCATCGCCATATTATGACGAATACGCATCACAGCACCAAAAGTGTTAGTACGCAGACGCATGTGAGCGTTCTTACGCATAGCCTCGAACGACTGACCCTTCTTCTGCATGGGATAGTCGTTGCCACAGAGTCCGTAAACCTTCAAACTCGTAGCCTGAATCTCTGAAGACTGACCAGCGCCCTGACTCTCGACCAAAGTACCCTCAGCACAGATGCAAGCACCTGTGGTGATGTCCTTCAGCAACTGCTCGTCAAACTTTGTGGGGTCAACGACAACCTGCACGTTCTTAATGGTGGAACCATCGTTCAGCGCAATGAAGTCAACTGCCTTCGAGCTGCGATGCGTGCGCACCCAACCCTTTACGCAAACTTCCTTGCCATATTCTGTGCTCTTCAGCACATCAATAATCTTTGTTCTCTTCATAATCTTATTGTTTTGTAAGCCGAGGCTAAGTCTCGGCCTACTGAACTTTACTCGTAAGCACCCATGCGCAGGCGGTCTACCTCTTCTTCTGTCAGGTAGCGCCAATCGCCACGCTTCACGTTCTTCTTAGTCAGACCTGCAAACTGTACGCGGTCGAGCTTAGTAACTTTGTAGCCCAGGCTCTCGAAGATACGGCGCACGATGCGGTTCTTACCAGAGTGAATCTCAATGCCAACCTGCTTCTTGTCAGTATCGCTGGCATACTCAATAGCGTCGGCCTTGATATCGCCATCGTCAAGAGTGATACCCTCAGCAATCTGCTGCATGTCGTGAGCAGTCACGGCCTTATCGAGGTGAACATGATAAATCTTCTTCTTCAGGAACTTAGGATGAGTCAGCTTAGAAGCCAGGTCACCATCGTTGGTCAACAGCAGTACACCAGTAGTATTGCGGTCCAGACGACCAACAGGATAGATGCGCTCCTCGCAAGCTCCCTTCACAAGGTCCATCACGGTCTTACGCTGCTGGGGATCGTCGCTGGTGGTAACGTAGTCCTTGGGCTTGTTCAACAGCACATAGACCTTCTTCTCCATCTTGACAGGCTGGTCGTGGAACAGCACTTCGTCAGTACGCAACACCTTGGTACCCAGCTCGGTTACAACCTCACCATTGACCTTAACGACACCTGCCTGGATGAACTCATCAGCCTCACGACGACTGCAAACGCCAGCATTAGCCAGGAACTTGTTCAAGCGCAGGGGCTCGTTGGGATCGTAGTTCTCCTCCTTATATTCAATACGCTTCTTCAGCGAGTATTTTGCATTGGGATCATAGCCTGGAGTGTGCTGACGGAAACCGCCCTGAGGACGCTGACCATAGCCGCCACGCTGGTTGTAACCACCACGCTGCTGACCATAGCCACCACGCTGCTGGTAACCACCCTGCTGACCATAGCCTCCACGCTGCTGATAGCCACCCTGACGCTGCTGGCCGTAGCCACCACGCTGTTGATAGCCACCCTGCTGACGAGGCTGACCATACTGAGGACGCTGCTGACCATACTCTCCTTGCTGTGGGCGCTGGTTATAACCGCCCTGAGGACGCTGCTGGTAACCACCCTGACGCTGCTGATAGCCACCTTGACGGGGCTGACCATACTGCTGACGAGGCTGATAACCTCCCTCACTATTATAATTGTTACGAGGACGATAGCCACCACGTGACTGGCCATATTCACCCTGAGAACGCTGCTGACCGCCTGACATCAAGCCGGCGCCAAAGCCCTCAGGACGGAAAGTGTCCCCTTCTTGTTCTTGGTTACGATTGTAGCTGCCCTGGTTGAATTGGGGGCGAGGCTTCTGAATACGTGGACGTGGCGAACGTCCTGGGCGATAACCCTGATAACCACTCTCGTGATTCTGATTCTGCTGCTCGGCAGACAGCTCTTCTGTTTTCTTTTCGTTTTCGAATTCCATAATTGTGTTGTTTTTTAAGTGGAGCCTCACGGCTCGCTGTTTGTGTTGATAATGCGGATTTTTATAAACCTATTTTTAATGTTAATTAAATTCCTGTATAATTAGATGGTGTTATTTCCATTAATTCGTTCTTAATCTCGTCACTAACGTCAAGGCCCTGAATAAACGCGTGGATTGTCTCCTCGGTCATCTTCTGGTTGGTACGTGTCAAGGCCTTCAATGCCTCATAAGGATTGGGATAGGCCTCACGGCGCAGAATGGTCTGAATAGCCTCGGCCACCACAGCCCATGTATTCTCCAGATCCTCCTCCAACTTCTGCTCATTGAGGATAAGCTTGCGCAGACCTTTCAATGTGCTCTGAATAGCGATAAGTGCATGACCCATTGGCACACCCACGTTGCGCAGAACGGTTGAGTCAGTCAGGTCACGCTGCAGACGGCTCACAGGCAATTTCTGTGCCAAAAAGCCCAGCACGGCATTGGCCATACCCATATTACCCTCTGAATTTTCGAAGTCGATGGGGTTCACCTTGTGAGGCATAGCACTTGAACCCACCTCACCAGCCTTGATCTTCTGCTTGAAATACTCCATAGAGATATACATCCAGAAGTCGCGGTCAAGGTCTATAATGATGGTATTGATGCGACGCATAGCATCGAAGATAGCGGCCAGCCAGTCGTAGTTGGAAATCTGAGTAGTCCACTGTTCGCGCTCCAGTCCCAGCTTCTCTGAGACAAAGTTATTGCCAAATTCCTTCCAGTCATACTGTGGATAAGCAACATGGTGAGCGTTATAGTTACCTGTTGCGCCACCAAACTTAGCGGTGATGGGAGTATCTTTCAAACCACGCAACTGTTCCTCCAGACGCCAGACATAAACCATAATCTCCTTACCCAGACGTGTGGGTGAGGCGGGCTGTCCGTGGGTCTTTGCCAGCATGGGCACATTCTTCCACTGCTCAGCATAGTCATTGAGCTGCTCGATGAGTTCCTCAACCATTGGATAGTACACCTGCTCCAAAGCTTCCTTGATGCTCAAAGGAACGCTGGTGTTGTTGATATCCTGTGAAGTCAGTCCAAAGTGGATGAACTCCTTGGCCTCTACAGGGAAACCGCTGAGAGCACTGTGGGCGCCGTTTTTGCCAGCGGCATCTATCTGCTCCTTGATGAAATACTCCACAGCTTTTACGTCGTGGTTGGTCACCTTCTCGATATCCTTCACGCGCTGGGCATCCTGCTCAGTGAAGTTACGATAGATGTCGCGCAAGGGCTCAAAGAGATTGCGGTCTACTGTTGCCAACTGAGGCAACGGCAGTTCGCAAAGGGTAATGAAATACTCGATTTCTACGCGCACACGATAGCGTATCAATGCATACTCGGAAAAGTATCCTGACAACGGTTCGGTTTTGCTTCTGTAACGGCCATCGATAGGAGAAATGGCGGTCAATGCATCTAATTCCATGCTTTTCTAATACCTTAATTTTAATATATGGCTATACATTCTCTCAAATGTGAGTGCAAAGGTACAAAGAAGAAAGCAAAAAACCAAATGTTTTAGAAACGAATTATCCTAATTAAAATTAATTGAGCCTAGGAATTATTCATAATTAATATAATTCAAGGATAAAATGAGAAAAAACTAGAGAAATTTGTTTCTTAACAACAAAAAAGAGTCCCAAATGATTTTGGAACTCCTTTGTGGGCGTTGACGGATTCGAACCGCCGACCCTCTGCTTGTAAGGCAGATGCTCTAAACCAGCTGAGCTAAACGCCCTTACTTTTCGTAAGCGGGTGCAAAGGTAAGGAGAAAATTCGAAACAGAAAAATTTTGGGCCGAAAATGTTTAGTTTATTAACTTCTTTTAGCACTTTCGACCCAAAAACCAATTACAACTGATATAATGCGCTGGCTTCCATCAGCTCTACCTGCTTCTCTGAAAGGATACGCTCACAGTTTTCCAAATCGGTAGGACGGATAACAACAGTAGCTGCATCGCCATTCGAAAATGAATACATGTACTCAATAAATACACCATTCTCAGAGAGATGCTTCAATACCTTGGACAGCGAACCACTGACATTCGGACAGGTAAAGCCGATAACATCAGTAATCTTCACAGCAAAATGGGCAGCTTTCAGCACCTGATATGCCTTGTCAGGGTCGCTGACAATACAACGCAGAATACCAAAATCTGAGTTATCGGCAATACTCAAAGCTGAGAGGTTGATGCCAGCACCACCCAACACATCGGTTACTTCGGTCAGACGACCAGACTTGTTCTCCAGAAAAACTGATAATTGTTTTGCTAACATATTTCTATTATTTTCGTTATTATATTTTCGATATTACGTTATTTCGTTGTTACGAATTAAATCTTTCTCTTGTCAATAACGCGCTTAGCCTTACCCTCAGAGCGCTCAATACCCTTAGGTTCAACAAGTCTCACCTTGAAGCCCAGTCCGATAACAGAACGCAATTCGGCCTCCAGCTTCTTCTGCAAGCCCACAAGCGTAGCCATATCGTCCGTAAAGTACTCTTCCTTGACCTCTACTTTCAATTCTGAAGTATCCGTATTGTTCACGCGGTCTACAGTCAGCAAGAAGTGAGGCTCATACTCAGGCAACTTCAAGATAACATCCTCAATCTGTGATGGGAAGACGTTGACACCACGAATGATGAGCATATCGTCACAACGGCCCAAAATACGATCCATGCGAACCAGCGTACGGCCACACTTACACTTATCATAGTGCAGAGCTGTCAGGTCATGAGTACGGTAGCGCAACAGTGGCATACCTTCTTTTGTCAGGTGGGTAAAAGTCAATTCACCCAACTCACCTTCAGGCATTGGCTCACCTGTCTGTGGGTTGAGAATCTCAGGATAAAACAGGTCTTCATTGAGGTGAGTGCCACATTGGTGTTCACACTCATACCCCACTCCAGGGCCGGCAATTTCACTTAATCCATAGATATCGTAGGCCTTAATACCCAGACTCTCTTCCAGTTTCTGACGCATCTTCTCCGTCCAAGGTTCAGCACCAAACACACCGACCTTTAATTTGAATTCCTCACGAGGATATTCGCATTCTCTCATCGCCTCGCCCAGGAACATAGCGTAGCTGGGGGTACAGCAAAGAATGGTTGTACCAAAGTCATGCATCAGCGTCATCTGCTTCTGCGTATTACCTGACGAAATAGGAATCACACTGGCACCAATATTTGTTGCTCCATCGTGAGCACCCAAACCTCCAGTAAAGAGTCCATAGCCGTATGCCACCTGGAAGATATCGTCTCTCCCTGCACCATAAGCAGTAAAAGCACGCGAGATTGCCTCTGACCACATAGCCAAATCCTTGCGGGTATAGAGCACTACAACAGGCTTTCCCGTAGTACCACTACTAGCATGGATACGCACAATCTGGCTCATCGGCACAGCAGCTAACCCAAACGGATAGTTGTCGCGCAGGTCGAGTTTATTAGTAAAGGGTAACTTAGTGATATCATCAATACTCTTGATATCACCTGGTTCAAGACCCATCTCTTGAAATTTCTTACGATAGAATGGCGTATTGTAATATACATATTCCGCCATCTTTCTTAAACGCTTACTCTGCACTTCGCGAAGCCGTTCACGACTCATGCACTCAATGGTCTCATTCCAAATCATCTTCTTTATACGTTTTAAATTAGTATTGGGCTTTTGTGTTGATGCAAAGGTACAAATAAGTGAGCAAATAACCAAACGTTTTAAACAAAAAAAAGAGTTCCGACAGAATCGGAACTCCTTTTGATATCTTCTATTGTTTAGATTACTTAATCTCAACAGTAGCGCGACGGTTGTAAGTGATTGGGCTCAGAGTGTTAACACCACCAGCAGCAACAATCTCGATGTTGTCGCGGCTTACGCCCATCTTAACGAGCTCGTCAGCAACGGTATTTGCACGCTTCTCAGACAGCTTCTGGTTGTAAGCAGCGCTACCAGTCTTGCTATCAGCGTAACCAGTAACAACAATCTTAGAGTTGTTGTCCTTAGCAACCTTAGCCAGCTCAGATACATTCTGCAGGTCCTTCTTAGAAGCAACCTTAGCCTGACCGAGGTTGAAGAATACTGATACAGGAGCAGCAACAACCTTAGTAACGGTCTTAGTTGCAACAGCCGTACCAGGATCACCTGCCTTAGGCTGGTTAGCCAGCATATCCTTCAGACGAGCATTCTCAGCCTGAGCGTCAGTCAGCTGTGCATTCAGAGCGTCGATCTGACCCTGTGACAGAGCCTTGATAGCATCTACGTCAGGAGTCTTGTTCCAAGTACCCTTGCCGAGGTTGAATGTAGCACCAACCTCCAGAGAGAGCTGGTTCAAACGATGCTTAGGAACGATACCACCAACAGCAGCACCTACCATTTCAGTACCATAGTTCATGTAACCGAGCTCGAGGTTCAGAGCAACCTTGCGGCTGATCTTGAAGGTGTTCAGCAAACCAGCGCTGAAAGTATAAGTACCTGCCTTAGCAACACCGTTAGGAGTCTTGAAGGTGTGAGCCAGACCAGCACCGATGTAAGGAATGAAATTCCAAACACGGCTCTCATCATAACCACCCAGCAGGTTGTGGAGGTTGAACATTACATGCTCATTAACAGACACCAGAATAGGAGCGTCGCTATCAAATGCCTTACCCATCCAGCCAACATTAGCCTTTGTACGGAGTCCGAGACCAGGAGTGAACCACTTACCTACAGCCAGAGAGAAGCTGGGAGCAGTGAAACCATGCTGGCAAGCAGCATCCTTATCAGTACCCATAGGGAACTTACGGAAAGGAGCGCTGAACAAACCATGAGTTCCAACAGTATAAGAACTCCAGTTCAGATTAGTCTGGATAAACCAGTTGCTCCAGAAAGAATTGGTTGATACGCTGTACTTCTCAGTAGGATCCTCCTGAGCCATAGCGTTCAGTGACAGACTGGCAACAGCCAGCATCAAGAATAACTTTTTCATACTATACTAATAAATTAAGTTAAATAATTCTATTTTCAAAATTCTGTGCAAAAGTAAATATTATTTTCGAATAATCAAAGTTTTTTAGCAAATAAATTCATTTTTACACTCATTTTTTTGATTTTTCGGTATAAAATGGGCATTTTTCTTACTAAATAGCATATTTTTATATGAATTTATGATAACAAATGCTCAATATCTGCCTGTGGAAGAATACAGAGTATCGCTTTTCCATCAGGAGTATAGTTTACATTGTCACAAGAGAAGAGGTTATTCACCACCACATCCATCTCTTCGTTAGTCAGTTGTTGACCATAAGGGATAGCAGCATGACGCGCAAGACCAAGGGCAACCTGATGATTGATAGACAGGCTATCGTGGGTGACGGGTACTGCAGAAACCACTATGTCCTGTATCAACTGAGTGGCATTCAACCCTTCAATACCAGCAGGAACACCATTAACGGCGTAGCTCGAAGGCCCTAACGGAGTCAGTTCAAAACCAACAGCGGTCAATGCGGGCATCATATCCTCCATAAGAGCAGCTTCCGAGGGCGCCATTTCAATAATCTCAGGAAACAGCATTCGCTGACTGCTAGCTGGCGTATTGGCCAGCTGTTGCATATAACGCTCATAGCGAATACGGACATCGGCACGATATTGGTCGATAATCATCAATCCTGATTTTACAGCCGTCATAATATAGCGTCCCTTATATTGATAATGCAAAGGGCTGACATCTGTCAACGCCATAGGCTGTTCAGTAGCAGGGACATCATCAAGCATGGCATTCGACTTATCTTGAGAAGCGCTGAAGAGTGACTGTTCCTGTTGAACTGGTCGAGTGGGCAGTCCCTCATAAAGTTTCTCCCAATTTCGCGATGCCTTCTCACGGAATGGATTATATTGGGGATTACGCTCCACATGTGGCATCTCAACAGGAATGGCTACGGGATTATAGGCAGGAATGTCAGGACGGCCCTCTGTATCGAACTCTATCTGAGGAATCTCACAGAACTGTCCAATAGCATCCTTTACTGCTGCAGACAATATCTGCCAGATGGCTTGCTCATTCTCAAACTTGATTTCAGTCTTGGTAGGATGGATATTGACATCAATGTCGGCAGGGTTTACCTCAAAATAAATAAAATAAGGCACGTGCGCGCCCGCGAGGATAAGTCTTTCGTATGCTTGTTGAACAGCCTTGTGGAAATATGCATGCTTCATAAAACGGCCATTTACGAAAAAATACTCATGAGCACCTTTCTTGCGGGCAGTCTCTGGTTTAGCAACAAAACCTGAAATCTTACAGAGTGCAGTTTCCACACTAACGGGTAGTAAATCCTGTCCGTAGCGGCGACCATATATATCAGTAATACGTTGACGCAACGAGCCTGCTCTAAGGTTCATCAATTCCTGTCCATTACTATGAAGCGTAAAACAGATTTCTGGGTAAACCAGCGCAATACGTTCGAAGGCAGTCAGGATATTATTCAACTCTGTAGCATTGGTTTTCAAGAACTTACGTCTAGCAGGAACATTGAAAAACAAGTTACTAACAGTAAAGGAACTACCTACACCACACGAGCACATTTCCTGACTCTCTATGCGAGAACCAGAAAGCGTCAAACATGTACCCACCTCATCACCTTCTCGACGTGTTCGCAATTCTATCTGTGCCACAGCTGCTATAGATGGTAATGCCTCACCGCGGAAACCCATCGTATGCAGGTCAAACAAATCATCTGCTTTGCGAATTTTCGAAGTAGCATGACGCTCGAAAGCCAGACGAGCGTCAGTCTCCGACATGCCGCAACCATCATCAATGACCTGTATAGAGGTACGTCCTGCATCCACTACCAGTACATTGATGGTGTGCGCACCTGCATCTACGGCATTCTCCACCAGTTCCTTGATAACGGAAGCTGGTCGCTGAATGACTTCTCCTGCAGCAATCTGATTGGCTACACTATCAGGTAGCAACTGTATCACGTCAGTCATGGTTCTTCGTATTCTTAGGTGGTTCACGACGCTTTATCTCCTTCAACTCTGAGCCAGCCTTCTTAGGGCGCCAGTTGAAAATATCGTCCTTATCCAATGGACGAACATAGTCAAACCACGCAAATTGCGGAAGGAAATGCTTACCTGGCGGCACCTGTGTCATGGGATACAAGGTACCCGTAGGTTTCTCCATCCAAATCTTCTTCATTTTTCTGTTCTCCAGAAACATCTTCATCAACGGTGTCTCTGTATAGTTCAATCCAATGATAGTACTATCCGACTCATCGATAGGGTAATACACTACCAAGACATTGTCAATAGCCTGTGTCTCACGGATTTCACCTTTTTTAAAGAACGCCTTCATCTCCTTTGACGAGACCTGATTATAGTGCGAAGAATCTTTCAACTGCTCAGCAGAAAAAGCCTGTCGTAACACATGGGCACGGTCTATAGTGGAGTCACGCATATAGACCTTAATCTCCTCACCAAAGAGCTGTTGTCCGAGATTCCAAACGATAGGATCTTTATACATCGTCATACAAGAGTCCTGCGAGTTATAGACCAGTGAATCACATACGGCTTGCACATCCTTACGGAAGGCTCGTACCTTGTTGTAAGCATGAATAACGCGATATACAGAATCAGTACGAATATTATAAGTAAATATCTTAAATGTATCGGCATGCATATAGAGCGAGTCGCGCTGTGAGAAATCGATGGTAACAGCCCGTTTGGTAACCATTGCATAGCCTGTCGAATCGTTATACTCACAGTAGTCGCCCGTCATCATATTTTTATTCACGGAATCCGTGTAGATAACATTATTATACGCATAGTTAGTACCATCTGCGGCATTGTGGTATACGCTGTCGCCTATGAGCTTACGCCCCTGGTCTTTAATAACCGAACGTCCGAAAAGCTCTGAACGTTCCGTCTTGGTATTGTAATAACCGTCCTCACTATAGATATGGCTGCTACCTGACGTAATATTCGATGGACCTACGATATGCGCCGTTGAAGTTTGCGTATCATAGTACAATGAATCCGTGGTCAGAAAGAGCTTATTGTCTTTCAAACGCACATCATAGTAGAACATTGCCTGTTTCGTATCTGTATGATATTCACCCCAGTCGGACGTCAACACAGTCTTCCCATCCACCAGTTTGCCACCTTCGAAAAAATTTCCGAAATTATACATACGGTCATAGTCCAGTGAGTCAGTATAAAGTGTTGTTTTACGATGTCGCAGCACCACATTATAACGAGCTTGCGCCAACTGGTCATTGCCATCGTAATAAGCATAGTTACTCGTTAAACTCAGAGTATCACCCTGTTTCATCTTCACATTTCCGAAGGCCTCAAAGGAGTTGGTTTGCTCATAAAAGTGTGCACTATCACAAAACAGATCAGCGCCCTGATGTCGGAAATGTACATTACCATGTAGCACCTGGGCATCACCATTGCGATACTGATCATAGTGAAGATTGTCAGAATGGACCAGGTACACGCGCTTGTCCTCCACTTTCTTCCGTGGAGAACGCTTGCGCTGTGGCTGTGCCGCGAAGGCAAAAGCCAGCACCAACAATCCGAGAATGACAGACAACGATTTCCTCAAGCTCTCAACTTTAAACTCTATACTTTACTTCACCCATCCCTCGTACTCAAACTTACAATCGCGATAGCGCTCGTTGAGACGAACATAGGTAGACTTAATGCGATTAACCACCCAGTCGTGTAACACTTTCTCACGCTGCTTAGCGGTCACCACATTCTTCATAATCTGGAAATCCTCTGTAATAGTTGCCTTATGGCCCTCACGACGGTTCTTCAGTTTCACAATAGCACATACCGACTTTCCATGTCCATTAATCATCTGGAAAGGAGCAGAGATGCCCCCCACCTCCAAACCATCAACAGCCTTAGCAACCTCTGCTGGCAGGTCTGCCATCTTGAAACGAGAGGTACGCCCCTCTTGTGTGACATTTGCCATCAAACCATTATTGTTACGTGTATCCTTGTCATCAGAGAAGAGCGCAACGCCATCCTCAAAGGTGAACGTACCCTTAAAATGGTTGCCCAAAACTTCAGGAGCCACACCTGTACGAATAGCTGTTGCAAGAGAATCCATACGACTCATCGCGGTATTCACAGCCTCATAACTCATTACAGGTTTGCGAAGAATGTGACGTACCTTGATTTTCTCACCACGTTTATCTATCAGCTGGATAATATGAAATCCAAATTCTGACTCCACTATCTTTGATACCTTTTTAGGATCTGTCAGACTAAAGGCTACATTAGCAAAAGCAGGATCCAATTCTATACGACTGGTATAGTCCAGTTCTCCACCTCGACGAGCCGAACCTGGATCTTCAGAATAGAAACGTGCCAATGTCTGGAATGTAGACTCTCCCTTATTGATACGGTCGGTATAGTCACGCAATTCCTCTTTCACACGATTAATCTCCTCCTGCTCAATACGTGGCTGCATAGTAATAATCTGTACTTCCACCTCTGTCGGCACAAAGGGAAGACTATCCTGAGGCAGATCCTTAAAATATCTACGCACTTCAGCAGGTGACACAGAGATATCTTTAGTAAGTTTCTGCTGCATACCCTGCACCATCTGACGTTCACGGAACGATTCACGCAAATCAGCTCGTATCTGACTCATGTTTTTCTTTTGATACTCCTCCAATTTCTCGCGTGAACCTATAACAGAAATCATCTGCTCGATATACTGCTCAACTCCACTAGAGATTTCAGACTCTGTAACCTCTACACTATCGGTAATGGCCTGATTCAGAAATAGTTTCTGCACAGCAATTTGTTCAGGTATAGAGCAGTCTGGGTCACCATTCCAGCGCAAACCTTCCTGTTCGGCCTGCAAACGCATAGCCTCAACGTCCGACTTCAATATAGCCTCATCGCCAACAACCCATATTACCTCGTCAACAATGGCGCGGAGGCTGTCGTTCTGAGCATTACCTTGTGAAACTAGCGTTACTAGTAAAACTAGAATAACTAGAAATCTTTTATTCATGCTTATTGACTGTCTTTAATACTTCTTCATTCACGGTAAATGTATAGCGACGGCGCAATTCTGCCACCCATTCACGCTCCAGTTCATCTTGTAGGTCGGCTGTAACCAAGCCACGCACATCAGTATAATCCTGAGGGGCTTTGAGAAGTTTTCCATAAGTAGCGTCAATGGGGAAACCTTTTACGCTATCCACTTTTACATCCTGTTTCTTGAAAACTTCACGGTCTATCAGCTTGTTATCGCCCTTCTTAAAGAGTCCCTTCTCCACACGAATACGAAGGATAGAATCGTTGTTAAAGGTCTTACGCAAAGCCTCGTTCCATTCGTCGAATTTCAGTTTCTTTACACAGTCGGCAACAGCCTTCACATCTGACTGCACCTTTACATGGTATGCCATGCCCTTAAAACGAGGTTCATCCCACTTATATTTTGCTTTATTCTTCTTGAAATAGCTATCTAATGCAGCCTCGTCTTTAGCAGCCTTATCCCATACGTGCTGGTTACTTATTTCATAAAGCAGGAGGCCATCATGATACTCTTTGATGAGGTAGCGCATAGACGGGTCAACAGCTGACAACGAGTCGGCACGCATAGCAATCAGGCTTTCCTTGGTCAGCTGACCATTGGAATTCTTTACCATCTCCTCAATTTTACGATCAGAGATGCTGTTACGTGCACCACGCTGTTCCAAGTACTTCAAGATATTCTCCTTATGGAAATCAAAAGGTTCAAACTGCTTACGTTCCTTCATTAAAATAATGTGCCAGCCATAAGGTGACAATACGGGTTTACTCATCTCACCTGGCTGTAAAGCAAAGGCAGCGTCCTCAAACTCCTTAACGGTCTGGTTTTTGCTGAACCATCCCAGCAAGCCACCACGTCTAGCAGAACCTGTGTCTTGAGATAAACTTTTTGCCAGAGTCTCAAAGTCTGCGCCCGCCTTCAACGCTCCATAAATGGAATCAATGCGCTGCTTGGCCGCTTGCTGCTCAGCCTCAGAAGCCTTTTGGGACAATCTGATTAGGATATGTGCTGCGCTTACCAATCCATCTGGGCCAATGCTTTCCACTGTCTGGTCATAAACCTTATGGGCTTCTTCCAGCATATCATCATCTGTCACAAAGGTTGGAACAATCTGTTGGTCACGATACTGTGCAAACTCCGTCAAGAAAGCCTGCGTAGTATCGATGCGAGCATCAAGTGCTGCCTGAACCTTTAGCTTATAGTTAACAAACAAATCTACATACTCTTCAACATTCTTCTTGTCGATAACGCCGTCAGTATTGTTTTTGTTATAGGAATACTCAAACTCTGAACGGGGTACGGCGGTTCCGGCCACCGTCATGATGACAGGGTCGTTAACAAGCTGTGCCGTAGCAGTCAAGGCACTTAGCAGATAAGCTGCCAAAAATAATTGTTTTTTCATTTAATCGTTAGGTCTTGAATAGTTAGGCGCCTCACTAGTAATAGTGATGTCGTGCGGATGCGACTCATTAACACCGGCATTAGTGATACGCGTAAACTTGGCATCATGTAATTTCTCAATAGTAGGAGCACCACAATAACCCATTCCTGAGCGCAGTCCACCTACCATCTGGTAGATAACCTCCTGAACGGTGCCTTTGTAAGGAACACGTCCAGCAATACCTTCTGGCACAAGTTTCTTCACATCCTTGGTATCAGCCTGGAAATAGCGATCCTTAGAGCCATGTTCCATCGCCTCTAAAGAGCCCATACCTCGATAGCTCTTAAACTTACGTCCATTATAGATAATGGTGTCACCAGGACTCTCCTCAGTTCCTGCCACCAGTGAGCCAATCATCACGCAAGAGCCACCAGCAGCAAGAGCTTTAACAATATCGCCAGAATAGCGCAGTCCGCCGTCAGCAATAAGGGGCACACCAGTACTCTTCAAAGCATTATACACATCATAGACAGCGCTCAACTGGGGAACGCCCACACCTGCGACAACGCGCGTAGTACAGATAGAGCCAGGACCAATACCAACTTTTACAGCATCAGCACCATTATCCACCAACATGCGCGCAGCCTCACCTGTAGCGATGTTACCCACCACGATATCAATATTGGGGAACGAAACCTTGGCCTCACGGAGTTTCTCGATAACGCTCTTCGAGTGTCCGTGAGCAGTATCGATAACAATAGCATCTACACCTGCATTTACCAATGCCTGCATACGGTCAAGCGTATCGAAAGTAACACCCACACCAGCAGCTACACGCAGACGACCTTTCTCGTCTTTGCAAGCCATGGGTTTGTCCTTAGCCTTTGTAATATCTTTGTAGGTGATAAGACCCACCAAGTGATTATCTTTATCGACCACGGGAAGTTTCTCAATCTTGTTCTCTTGCAGAATCTGAGCGGCAGCAGCCAAGTCTGTCTGTTGGTGTGTCGTCACGAGGTTTTCTTTGGTCATAACCTCGTCAATCTTTTTGTCCAGACGACGCTCAAAACGCAGATCACGATTGGTAACAATACCCACCAAACGGTTCTCCTCATCGACAACAGGAATACCACCGATATGATACTCAGCCATAATATCCAGTGCATCCTGCACAGTAGAGCCACGACGGATAGTGACAGGATCATAGATCATACCGTTCTCTGCACGCTTTACGATAGCCACCTCACGAGCCTGATTCTCGATAGACATATTCTTGTGGATAACACCTATACCACCTTCACGAGCGATTGCTATAGCCATCTGGCTCTCTGTAACAGTATCCATTGCCGCTGTTACAAATGGAACATTCAACTCGATGTGGCGAGAGAATCGTGTCTTCAACTCTACCGTCTTAGGTAACACCTCTGAATAACCTGGAATCAACAGGACGTCGTCAAAAGTCAGGCCGTCCATCACAATTTTGTCTGCAATAAATGATGACATAAAAATACTTCTTTAAATTTTATTGCGTGCAAAATTACTCATTTTTTCTGAGACGGCAAGCGTTTTCACCTATTATTAATAGGATTTAACGTAACTCTAACACTACTCTACCCTGCTTGTCGGTAGATACAGCAACAGACATATTACCCTGCTGCCATATTTTCTGATTAGAGGAAGTAAAGCCATTCGTCTGCAAATCGCGGCAAACGGCAGTGATATCATCGGTAGCTATCAGCGTGATTGCAGTAATAGTCTGCTTGCGACGGGCAATAGAGACAACAGCCTTATAATCAGCCATATTCATTGAAGCCGTCACTGCCTTGGATGTTGTTTTCCCTAAGGTATAGTCATAGCTAAGCAGAACATTTTGTACCCCTTTTAGAGTCTTGTTCTGAAGCAGTTTCACACCCAACCCCACCAAATCTGTATGATTACATACTGCTGCCAAACCATCAGCAATCGTGCGTGGCGCCGTTTCATACGCTTTATCCTCCATTTCTTGATAAGCCATCTCGTAGGCTTTAGCATCATCAAGAGCAAAACCGATGGTATAGCTAGTGGTCTGCGAGTTGCGTTCGTAGTGCATATTAACAGTTCCCAAACGATTCTGGATAGTATATGCCTCACCCTGATTGTCGACAAAACCACACCCATACTCTTTTACTAGCTCTTTCTTAAGAGTAGTGAAACGTTGTTTGACAGCCTGTTCTGATGGATAAATAGTCTGCTCTTCCACATCAACGGCATATACACGTCCTGTCTGTTCCGAAACTGCCAATGTAATAAGTGACTTAGCACCATAGACCTCGCCCTCATAGAAATAGGTCTTTGAGGTTTGTACACCCTCATTTTTTCGTTCCACAAAGCCCTGTTGCAGTAAAAGCGTCTCAAAGCGTTTAGCCTTAATGCCCAAAGGTGTTTTGAGAAAAGCATTACGATTATTACGATTATCCGAGCATGTAGACACATCAGCAAGGGCAAGTTGTGCATCGTCATCGATTCCATCAGCCATTACAGAAGCTTTTGTTTCTGTTTTGGCCTTTTTCTTAAACAACTTCTTAAAAAGCTGTGCATCTGCAGACTGCGACACAAAAGCCACAGTCAGCAATATCATTAACAACCTCTTCATGATTTTAATTTGCCATTTCCGATATAAACTTGATACGTACTAGACGAATCTCGTCTTCCGAGCACTCTTGCCCCAGTTCATCGAGCGCAGCCTCTAACGAATCTGTATCACTATCAGCAAAATAGTCGTAGATATCGTCAATACGATCTTCGTCCATCACCTCTTCCAGAAAATAGTCGATGTTTAGTTTCGTGCCACTATAAACAATAGCTTCCACCTCATCGAGCAATTCTTCGAATTCCAAACCTTGTGCTGTGGCAATATCGTCGAGGGCAATCTGACGGTCTATCGCTTGAATTATTTTTACTTTCAGTATCGACTTCTTAGCCACTGTACGTACACGAAGGTCACTGTGACGGATAATCTCATTCTCATCACAATAACGTTTGATGAGATCGACAAACTCCTTAGCATAAGGTTGTTTCACCTTACCCTCACCTACTCCCTGAATATTCTTCAGTTCCTCCAAGGTAACAGGATAGTCGGTAGCCATCTGCTCAATACTAACATCTTGGAAGATAACGTATGGCGGACGTTCCATTTTCTTGCTGACCCTCTTACGCAAGTCTTTCAGCATAGCGCTGAGCGTTGGATCCAGTGCACCGCTACCCATCTCATGCTCTGTATCGTTCTCATAGTCCTCTGAGAACTCGTTGTCCTCCACAATCATAAAAGTGGTCGGATTCTTGATAAATTTTTTACCTGCAGACGTCAGTTTCAGCAATCCGTAGTTCTCTACATCCTTCTTCAGATAGCCAGCAATAAGTGCCTGACGGATGACAGGGTTCCAATGCTTAGGATTGTCATCTTCTCCTGCTCCGAAAAGGTCGTGATTCTGGTGTTTATGTGCCAGAATTTCCTCTGTTTCCTTGCCTTCCACAAAATCAATGATATAGTCGGTACGGAAATTTTCCTTCAACGCCTGCACGGTCTGCAGTACAATAACGAGCTGTTTCTCGGCCTCAATTTTCGTTTTAGGATGCAGACAATTGTCGCAATTATGGCAGTTGTCTGGAGTATACTCTTCACCAAAATAATGGAGTAGCATCTTACGGCGACATACCGATGTCTCCGCATAAGCCGCTGTTTCAGCCAACAATTGTCTCCCGATATCCTGTTCGGCAACGGGTTTACCCTCCATGAACTTATCCAGCTTTTGCAGGTCTTTCTGAGCATAAAAGGTAATACACATACCCTCACCACCGTCACGACCTGCACGACCTGTTTCCTGATAATATCCTTCCAACGATTTGGGAATGTCGTAGTGGATAACAAAGCGCACATCAGGCTTATCGATACCCATACCAAAAGCAATGGTAGCTACGATAACATCGATTTTTTCCATCAGGAAGTCATCCTGTGTCTGTGAACGCAGTGCAGACTCCAAACCCGCATGATAAGCAGCAGCCTTTATATCATTAGCTTTCAGAATCTCAGCCAGTTCCTCCACTTTCTTACGTGACAGACAGTAGATGATACCGCTCTTTCCTGGGTGCTGCTTGATGAATTTAATGATATCCTTGTCCACATCCACCGTCTTAGGACGTACCTCATAATACAAGTTAGGACGATTGAACGAGCTCTTAAACTCCGTAGCGTCCAGGATTCCCAAATTCTTCTTGATATCCGTGCGAACCTTATCAGTAGCAGTAGCAGTCAGCGCTATAATGGGAGCCTGCCCTATCTCATTAATGATAGGACGGATACGACGATATTCTGGCCGGAAATCATGTCCCCACTCAGAGATACAGTGGGCTTCATCAATAGCATAGAATGATATCTTAGCCTGTTTCAAAAACTCTACGTTATCCTCCTTTGTCAACGACTCCGGGGCAACATACAGCAGCTTGGTGCGTCCTGCCATGATGTCTGCCTTCACCTGATCGATAGCCGTCTTGTTCAGCGAAGAGTTCAGGTAATGTGCCGTACCCTCGTCACTCATCGAGCTGATAACATCCACCTGATTCTTCATTAAGGCTATCAGCGGTGAGATAACGATTGCAGTACCATCCATCAGCAGTGATGGCAACTGGTAGCAGAGTGATTTACCGCCACCCGTAGGCATCAAGACAAAAGTATCCTTGCCGTCGAGTACATTCTGCACGATAGCTTCTTGATCGCCTTTGAACTTATCAAAGCCAAAATACTTTTTTAGTGCCTCTGTCAGGTTATATTTCTCTTTTGCCATAGGCTTATACTATTTATTATTGTAGGTGCGACTGGTCAAGCTGCTTCTGAGCATACTCTTTCGACACCTCAAAGGATTTCATTTTTTTAGAAGGAGTCTCAAACATGGCATCCATCATAATATTCTCCACAATGGAACGTAGCCCACGAGCTCCAAGTTTATATTCTACTGCCTTGTCAACAATAAGGTCAAGGGCCTCCTGCGAGAAGGTTAACTTGATGCCATCCATCTGGAACAGCTTTACATACTGCTTCACAATGGAGTTCTTCGGTTCCGTGAGGATACGCGTCAGTGCCTTACGGTCTAACGGATTCAAATAGGTGAGTACAGGCAGACGACCTATAATCTCAGGAATTAGCCCAAACGACTTCAAATCCTGCGGTTGAATATATTGCATAAGGTCGTTCTTATCTATCTTACGCACGTTCTGTACGGAATTGTAACCCACCACATGAGTATTCATACGCTGGGCTATCTTGCGCTCAATACCGTCGAAAGCGCCACCGCAGATAAACAGGATATTATGTGTATCAATATGGATATACTCCTGGTCGGGGTGTTTGCGACCACCCTGTGGCGGTACGTTGACGATGGTACCCTCCAACAGTTTCAAAAGTCCCTGTTGCACACCCTCACCACTCACATCACGTGTTATTGACGGATTATCAGTCTTACGGGCTATCTTGTCAATCTCGTCGACGAAAACAATACCACGCTGGGCAGCCTCTACATTATAGTCAGCCACCTGCAGCAAACGGGTCAGAATGCTCTCCACGTCCTCGCCTACATAGCCAGCCTCCGTAAACACGGTAGCGTCAACAATAGTGAAGGGCACGTCAAGCATCTTTGCAATGGTACGGGCCAACAAGGTCTTACCTGTACCCGTCGAGCCCACCATAATGATGTTCGATTTTTCAATCTCAACACCATCATCGTCCTGTGGCTGTTGCAAACGCTTATAGTGGTTGTAGACTGCAACAGAGAGATAGCGCTTTGCCTCTTCTTGACCAATAACATACTGGTCAAGATGTTCCTTGATTTCCTTGGGTTTAGGTATACGCTTTGTTTTGAAGTCCGGCTCTTTCTTAGCACCAGGGCCATAGCCGTTCGCTATAGCTATCTGATAGGCCTGCGCAGCACAATCCTCACAGATACAACCGTCCACACCTGTTATCAGCAGTCGAACCTCATCCTCCGTACGACCACACAAATTACATTTTTTCTTTGCCATTCGGTGTTCTCCTCGTTTTTACTTCTTTTTGAGCACCTGGTCAATCATACCATATTCCTTAGCCTCTTCTGCCGTCATCCAGTAGTTGCGATCAGAGTCATTCCACACCTTGTCATATGGAGTATGTGAATGTTCAGAGATGATGGTATAGAGTTCTTTCTTGAACTTCATAATCTCCTTGGCTTCAATCTCGATATCCGAAGCCTGGCCCTGTACACCACCCAGCGGCTGGTGAATCATCACACGGCTATGAGGCAGTGCCGAACGCTTACCTTCCGTACCTGCGACAAGCAGTACAGCGGCCATTGAGGCAGCCATACCCGTACAGATAGTAGCCACATCGCTGGAGATAAACTGCATGGTGTCGTAGATACCCAGACCAGCCGTCACACTACCACCGGGAGAATTCAAGTAGATAGAGATATCCTTGCCAGAATCTACCGAGTCGAGATAGAGCAGCTGTGCCTGCAAAGTGTTAGCGGTATAATCATCAATCTGTGTCCCAAGGAAGATGATGCGATCCATCATCAAACGAGAGAAGACATCCATCTGCGTGACGTTCAACTGGCGTTCCTCAAGGATATATGGATTGAGATACTGAGCCTGTGCGCTCATCACTTCGTCGAGCACAAGACCATTGATTCCAAGGTGCTTAGTAGCGTATTTTCTAAAATCGTTATTCATATTCTTATCAATAAGTAGATACAAAATTACAAAAAAAAGTCGGAATGCAATGACATTCCGGCTCTTTTTTTGGTTAAAGAATTCTAATTCCGTTTACCTTTTTCTTTTTTTATCATTTTACTTCTCCTGAAGCATCTTCTGGAAGTCCTCCAGAGAAATCTCTTTCTCATCGAGCTTCACCACATTCTTCAGAGCAGCAGTAAGCTTCACGTCAACAGCACGATCTACCAAGCCATCAACATTCTCACGCTTCTTCAGCATTTCCTGAGCATAGTTCTCCAGATACTCATCGGGGATGTTTGACATGCCATACTGAGCGAACTGTGCACGAGCAGCCTCCTTAGCGGTCTCCTTCAGGTCAGCATCCTCAATCTTGATACCCTGAGCACTAACGAGCTGCTCCTTCATCAGATGCCAAGCCAGCTCCTTGATGCTTGCCTCGAAGTTCTTCTCTACGAAGTCAGCACCCTTGTCCTTGTTATTGTTCAGCATCACACGCTTCAGGATAGCCTCTGGGAACTCCAGCTTGCCAACCTTCTTCTCCATGTGAGCACGAACGTCGAGCAGGAACTTGTAGTCGCTGTCTGCCTTGAACTGCTGACTAATCTGGTCGGCAATCTTCTGACGGAACTCCTTCTCGTCCTTGACAGTACCCTCACCGAAGGTCTGGTCGAAGAGTTCCTTACCAATCTCAGCCTTGACAAAGCGGCTAATCTCAGTAATCTGGAAAGTGAAGTCGCCCTCGTGGTCCTTCACCTCGTCCTTCTGAATCTTCAGCAGGCTCGATACCTCTACATCACTCTCAGGATAAGCCTTACGAGGATTCCAAGTGATGATGTCGCCCAGCTTAGCACCCTCGAAGAGCTTCTTCTGGTCCTCTACCTTCATATACTGAGGCATCAAAACAGCGTCAGCAACCTCGATAGTACCGTTTACCTCGCGCAGGTCACCCTTCAGCATATCACGCTGCTCAGGATCAAAAGTCTCTGCCTTGTCATAGTGACCGGCACGGCTCTGATACATCTCCACCTGCTGGTCGATGAGCTTATCGTCAACGGTGATGTTATAGAAAGGCACCTTGTCCTTACCACTCAACTTAGCCTCGAACTCAGGAGCCACAGCAATATCGAACTTGAATACCAGAGGCTGGTCGCTCTCAAAATCGAGCTGAGCCTGCTGCTCGCTGGGAAGAGGTTCACCCAGCATATGAATCTTATTATCCTGCACATAACCGTAGAGCTTCTCGCCCAGCAGCTTGTTCACCACGTCAACCTTGACGCTGGTACCAAACTGGCGCTTAATCATGCCCATAGGAGCCTGACCAGGACGGAATCCAGGAATCTGTGCACGCTTGCGATAGTCTTTCAGGGTCTTCTCGACCTCAGGCTGATAGTCAGCCGTCTCCATCGTGATAGTCATAAGACCATTCACCTTATCAGGAGCTTCAAATTGAATATTCATCTTGTCTTATACCTTATTAATTATATATATATTGCATTTTGAGCGTGCAAAGGTACAAATAATAGTTGAGAGTTGAAAGTTGAGAGTTGAAAGTTATCATTTTTTAACTAAACTATCAATCATCGTTCTCCTCAGCCTTGCGTTGCTCCTCCAAAGCTGAGAAATCCTTCTGACGCAAGACAAACGACTCCGTCAGATAATTCTTTCTCACAACGGGATTGGCCGCCAACTCCTCAGGAGAGCCATGAAACAAGATACGTCCTTCAAAGAGCAGATAGGCACGATTAGTGATACACAGCGTATCCTCCACATTATGGTCGGTAATGAGAATGCCGATATTCAGGTCCTTCAGTTTCCACACGATGAACTGGATATCCTCAACGGCAATGGGGTCCACACCCGCAAAAGGTTCGTCCAGCATAATGAACTTCGGCTCAATGGCCAAACAGCGGGCAATCTCCGTACGACGGCGCTCACCACCTGACAGCTGGTCACCCTTGTTCTTGCGAACCTTCTGCAGTCGGAATTCCTTAATCAGGCTCTCCAACTTCTCCAGCTGGTATTCACGGGGCTTGCCGGTCATCTCGAGCACAGAGAGGATGTTGTCTTCTACCGACATTTTACGGAACACGGAAGCCTCCTGAGCCAGATAGCCAATACCCGCACGAGCACGTTTATAAACGGGATAGGTCGTCACCTCCTCATCGCCTAAGTAGATATGTCCCTCATTGGGTACAATAAGTCCTGTCGTCATATAGAACGAGGTGGTCTTACCGGCACCGTTAGGTCCCAGCAGTCCTACTATCTCGCCTTGCTTCACGTAGAACGACACATCGTTCACTACCGTGCGCTTGCCATAGCGTTTCACCAGCCCCTCGGTGCGTAGCACCAGTCTTTCGGGCTCCTTCACATTGCTTTGTTCGTCCATAATCGCCTGCAAAGATACGAATTTTTTTCATTTTTCATCTTTAATTTTTAATTTTTTTGTACCTTTGCAGACGATTATGATCATGAGATTATTATATAATGCGCTGACAACGTTCGGAAAATTCGTGATGCTCATGGGACGCACATTCTCTGTTCCAGAGCGTTTCCGCATGTTTTGGAAGCAGTATGTCAAAGAGATGGCCCAGTTAGGCATCAACTCCATTGGCATCGTGCTGCTCATCTCGTTCTTCATCGGTGCCGTCATCTGCATTCAGATGAAGTTGAATATCCAGTCGCCCTGGATGCCTCGCTGGGTTTCCGGCTATACCACCCGTGAAATCATGCTGTTGGAGTTCTCCAGCTCTATCATGTGTCTTATTCTCGCTGGTAAAGTAGGTTCAAATATTGCTTCAGAAATTGGCACCATGCGTGTTACACAGCAGATTGATGCCCTTGACATCATGGGTATCAACTCTGCCTGCTATCTCATCCTGCCTAAGATTCTGGGCATGCTGACCATTATGCCCCTGTTGGTTATTTTCTCATCGGCAATGGGTATTATGGGAGCTTATGGTACTGCTTATATTGGACATATTATCGTGCCCGACGACCTGACACTGGGCTTGCAGCACGACTTCAAGGCCTGGTTTGTTTGGATGTCCATCATCAAGAGTCTCTTCTTTGCCTTCATCATCTCCGCCGTACCTTCTTATTTCGGTTATACCGTCGAGGGCGGTTCCGTAAATGTAGGTAAGGCCTCAACGGATGCAGTGGTCTGCTCCAGCGTGCTCATTCTCTGTTCTGACGTATTCCTAACGCAACTGCTGTCATGATTGAAGTCAACAACCTCTATAAACAGTTCGAAGAGAAAGAAGTGCTGAAAGGTATAAGCACCGTCTTTGAGGATGGAAAGACCAACCTCATTATCGGCCAAAGCGGTTCTGGAAAGACCGTGCTGATGAAAAACCTCGTGGGACTCTTTGAACCTACCAGCGGACAAATACTCTACGACGGCCGTGACTTCGTGCAGATGTCTAAGAAGGAGAAAGTGCTCATGCGCCGTGAGATGGGTATGATATTCCAGGCTGCAGCACTTTTCGACTCGCTTACCGTTTTGGAGAACGTCATGTTTCCACTGGATATGTTTTCCAATATGACACTCCGCGAGCGCCAGCAGCGTGCCATGTACTGCCTGGACCGTGTCAATCTGGTAGGCGCTGAAGACAAATATCCTGGAGAAATCAGTGGTGGTATGCAGAAGCGCGTAGCCATTGCCCGCGCTATTGCCCTGAATCCCAAATACTTGTTCTGTGATGAGCCTAACAGCGGCCTTGACCCTAAGACCAGTCTGGTCATCGACGAACTGCTCCACTCCATCACCCATGAGTTCAATATGACCACCATTATTAACACCCACGACATGAACTCCGTGATGGGTATTGGCGAAAACATTATCTTCATCTACGAGGGACATAAGGAGTGGCAGGGAGTCTCTGGCGACATCATGAATTCCACCAACAAGCGCCTGACAGACTTTATCTTCGCCAGCGACCTGCTGAAGGAGATGCGTGAGGCTGTGACAGGTGGAAAGAAATAAGTGTGTGCGCACACAGACTTTGATATTAATCAATTTTTCCACACTTTTCCGTCAAAAAGCAGTCATTTCCTTGCAATATTGTTCTATTCATCGTACCTTTGCATCGTCAAAACAGAAATAGCGTTTTCTGGACGATACAAAAAGATAATAGGATAACAATTAGGATAACAAAACATTTAGAAAGGAAATGAAAATGAAAAAGTTATTGAAAAAATGGCTGAAGAGTGAAGCATACAAAGAGTATTGCATCAATATGGCAAGAATGTATAACTACAGAGCAGCCAACTAAACAACGGACCGAATACCCTCAATATTCCGGTCCGTTTTTCTTTTTTCTCCTTTTTCTTCTGCTGAGAGTAAAATTTTTCATCTTTAATTTTTCATCTTTAATTTTTTTATACTACCTTTGCACTCAGAATGATAATATACTATTAAAAACAACAGGATATGTCTATACTAACTATCTGTATCGTTGCGGTTTTCGTAACCGGCTATCTATGTATTGCCTTGGAAAGCCTGACAAAAGTCAACAAGGCCGCTATTGCCCTGCTGATGTGTGTCTTCTGCTGGACACTACTCATGATTGACCCCTACAGCTACTACCCCATGATAGAAGGCGGCGGCGTGGTACATCACATTGCCGAAGTCATTGAGCACCACCTGGGCGATGCCGGTGGCACGCTATTCTTCCTGATGGGTGCCATGACGATTGTTGAGATTGTCGATACCAATGGCGGTTTCAACTTCGTGCGCGACACCCTGAAGACACGTTCTAAGCGCAAATTGCTGTGGCGTGTGGCCTTTATGACCTTCTTCCTGTCGGCCATCCTCGACAATCTGACAACCTCCATTGTCATGATTATGGTACTTCGCAAACTGGTGCAGAACCGTGAGGACCGCCTTATCTATGCTGCTTTGGTTATCATCGCGGCCAACTCCGGTGGTGCGTTCTCGCCTATTGGCGATGTGACGACTATCATGTTGTGGATTAAGGGAGTTATTACCACCCAGGGCGTACTCAGCGAGATTTTCATTCCGTCGCTCATCTCGATGGTGATTCCTGCGCTCATTCTCAGCATGCAACTCGAAGGCAAGTTCGACAAAGCACAGAACCTGCCACCAGCTGAGGTCAGCCAGTTCACCAAGGTGCAGCGCGACATTATTTTCTGGTTAGGCGTCGGCGGACTCATCTTCGTGCCTATCTTCAAGACCATTACCCACCTGCCACCGTTTATGGGCATCCTGCTGGTACTCGGCGTGCTGTGGACAACGACAGAGATTTTCCACTATAATACCGCTGAAGACGACACAATGGCTAAGCGCGTCAGCGACATTCTTTCGCGCATCGACCTGTCGACCATCATGTTCTTCTTGGGCATCCTGATGGCTGTTGCCGTACTGCAGGAGATTGGCGTACTCACCCTACTGGGCCAGGGCCTTAACGAGGCCTTCTCAGGTAACTATTATGTCATCAACGGCATTATTGGCGTGCTGTCGTCTATCGTCGATAACGTGCCTTTGGTAGCAGGTTGTATGGGCATGTATCCCGTTGCTGCTGATGGTGCGATGGCTATCGACGGCATCTTCTGGCAGTTGCTGGCCTACTGCGCCGGTGTTGGTGGTTCCATGCTGATTATCGGCTCTGCAGCCGGTGTTGTCGTCATGGGTCTGGAGAAGATTACCTTTGGCTGGTACATGAAGAAGATTACGTGGATTGTCTTCGTCGGCTACATGGCAGGTATCCTTACTTACTGGCTGGAAAAGTTGCTCCTTTTCTAAGCCAGTAAGACAAAGATGCACAATTATTTGGTCATTTCATTGAAATTGTGTATTTTTGTGGCAAAATTTCCAATACGCCATGTTACAAATCCGCTGCAAGAACAATAATGTCACCAAGAGTTTCCCTGAAGGAACCTCTCTGTTAGACATCTATCAGGAGTTTGCCGACGAGATTAAGCTCCCCTATCCTGTGGTCTCAGCCAAAGTGAACAACGCCTCACAAGGTTTGAAGTTCAGAGTCTATCAGAACCGCGACGTAGAGTTTCTGGATGCCCGCGAAGGTAGCGGTCACCGCGTCTATGTGCGCTCTCTGTGCTTCCTGCTTTATAAGGCCACGCAAGACCTCTTCCCCGGTTCTAAGCTCTTCATCGAGCACACTATCTCGCGCGGATACTACTGTAACTTCAAGAAGAAGAATAACGAGTCGCTGGCCGAAGGCGATGTGGAGCGTCTCTGTGAGCGCATGAAGGAGATTGTCAATCTCGATATGCCGTTCCGACGCACGGAAGCCACCAACGAAGAGGCTATCCGCGTCTTTGCCGAGCGTGGCTTCTCCGATAAGGTGAAGCTGTTAGAGACCAGCGGCCAGATATATAGCGACTACTACACGCTGGGCGACACTGCCGACTACTATTACGGTCCGCTGGTGCCCAGTGCCGGTTACCTGAAAGTTTTCGGTCTGGAGCCTTACCACGACGGTATGCTGTTGCGCGTGCCCGATTGGAACGACCCTACCCGACTGGCTGAGAAGGTAGATATGCCGAAGACTTACGGGATGTTTGCCGAAAAGACAAAATGGGATATCATTATGCGCCTGTCGAATGCCGGCGACGTGAACAAAGCCATTCTGAAGGGCCACGCCTCTGAACTCATTCAGGTCAGCGAGGCCTTACAGGAGAAGAAGATTGTGCAGATTGCCGAAGACATCGAGCGCCGCTTCCATGCTGAGGAGCACCCCATTCGAATTGTCCTTATTACGGGACCGTCATCTTCGGGCAAGACCACCTTCTGCAAACGTCTGAGCATCCAGTTGCTGGCCTGCGGTCTGCGCCCCATGTCGTTCTCTACCGACGACTATTTCGTGAACCGTGTAGATACGCCGAAACTTCCCAATGGCGACTACGACTTCGACAATATCGAGGCCGTTGACTACCACTTACTGGAAGACCACCTGACGCGCCTGATGAAGGGCGAGCGTGTAGAGATTCCCGAATATAACTTCTCTACCGGCAAGCGCGAGTGGAATGGCAAGAAACTGAAACTGGCTGGCGACACGCTGCTCATCATTGAGGGCATCCACGCTTTGAACCCCCTATTAACACAGCAGATAGAAGACTCGCTGAAATACAAAATCTATATCTCGGCGCTGACCAGTGTATCACTCGACGACCACAACTGGATTCCCACACGCGACAACCGCCTTTTGCGCCGCATCATTCGCGACTACAACAAAGGCGCCTTTACTGCGCAGGAGACCATTGCCCAGTGGAATAACGTCTGTGAAGCTGAGGATAAGTGGATATTCCCCTATCAGGAGACTGCCGACGCTATGTTCAACTCCGCACTGAACATCGAGTTTGCCGTCCTGCGCACCCATGCGGAAATCATTCTCTCCAGCGTGCCCAAGAATTGTCGGGAATATAGCGAGGCTCACCGACTGCTGAAGTTCATCCACTACTTCCTGCCCGTCAGCGACAAGGAGATACCGCCCACCAGCATTATGCGTGAGTTCCTGGGAGGCTCCAGCTTCAAATACTAAAATAATATAAGGTATGACGATTGTCATACCTTTATTATTTATTATATCATATCAATTGCTTACTTAAACAATGAGTATTCCTTAACCTTCCACGCCAACGCACTGGCTCCCAGCACGTTGCGCTCGTGGTCATCAATGGTGGAGATGACAATCTTCACCTTGTCGCGAATGTTGCCAAAGACTTCACGCATGAAGGTCTCTTCCATGACAGCCCACATTCTCTTGCAATACATGGTCAGCTCGCCCGTCAGGATAATCGCCTCAGGATTAATAATACTGGCATAGTTGGCCAAAGCGATACCTAATATCTCACCCGAACGGCGCCAGGCCTCAATAGCGATAGCGTCACCCTCATCGGCACATTCTGCGATATCGTCCAGCGTCAGGTCTGTCTTCTGGCGCATCTTGCTGGGTGCATTATTGGCTTCCAGCAGTTCGCGGACAGTCTGCAGGATGCCACGCGTAGAGACATATTCCTCTAGACAACCCTTACGGCCGCAAGAGCACTGGCGACCACCATCCTCTATACAGGTATGACCAAACTCGCCGGCAAAACCGTCGCAGCCCAGATGTGCCAGACCGTTGCTGAAGACACAGCTGCCCAGTCCGCTACCCACCAGCGTCACCACGATGAAGTTATCCATGCCGTGAGCCACACCATAGGCCCGCTCGCCAAGTGCTGTCACATGGGCGTCGTTGCCCAGCGCCACAGCCAGTCCGATGCTGTCACGTAACATGGCAGCAATGGGCACGACACCCTTCCACGGCATATTGGCTGCATTCTCGATACATCCTGTCAGATAGTTGGCACTGGGGGCGCACATACCTACCGAACGTATATTCTCGTAGCCACCGTTATTCTCCGCCAGCGTGATGACCTGCTCAGAGAGCACCTCCACAAAGTTGTTCACATTAGGATAGTCCTTAGTGGGAATACTGGTTTGAGCCACAATGTTACCACGCAGATCGACTACGGCAATGGTCGTTCTAGTGGTATCCACGTTAATACCTATTACTTTGGATTTTATCTTGTCGTTAATCATATAGGCCACCTATTATATAATATATTATTTAAATAACGAATATTCCTTCACGTTCCACGCCAGTACGCTGGCACCCAGCATATTACGCGTGCGGTTTTCCAGATTGGAAACCAAGAATTTCACCTTGCCTTGGATATTATGGAAGACGTGTTCCTCGAAAGCCTCGTTGGCAGGTTCGAAGAGCCACTTGCCTGCCTGAGCGACACCACCGGTGAAGATGAATGCCTCAGGATTCAGTATCGATGCGTAGTTGGCCAGTCCCATACCCAGCCAATAACCTGTACGACGATAGGTCTCGATGGCCAGCACGTCACCCAACTCACAGAAGCTCTGGATAATCTTCGGCGACAGTGTTTCCACCTCTCGCATCATCGAGGGTTCCGAGCGCTCTTCCATCACTTCCTTGGCAGTTGTCACGATACCATTAGCAGCACAATAGGTCTCCAGACAGCCTCGTTTTCCACAGCCGCACAGACGGCCGTTAGGAATAAAGCAAGAATGACCCACCTCACCGGCAAAGCCGTCGTTGCCCAGATGCACCAGACCGTTACTGAAGAAGCAGCTTCCCAGTCCGTGACCCATAGAGATAACGGCAAAGTCGCGCATACCGTGAGCTGCACCGAAGGTCTGCTCGCCAAGCGCCATCGCATGGGCGTTGTTGGCCAGCGCCACAGCCATTCCCAAACGGTCGCGCAACATAGCAGCCAAGGGCACGATGCCCTTCCACGGCATGTTAGGAGCATTCTCAATACTGCTGGTGCGGTAGTTACCGCTGGGCGAACAGATTCCCACCGAGCGAATGGTTTCGTAGCCTCCGTTTTGTTCCACCAGATTCAAAATGTGCTCACAGAGCACCGATACGTAGTCGCCAATATAGGGATGTTCAGATGTTACAAAGCAATCAGTAGCAATAATATTTCCACGGATATCGACAATTCCTATCGATGTTCGTTCCAGACTGATGTCTACGCCGACAACTCGTGTCTTGATACCGTTCTGAATCATAAAGTAAATGTGTTTAACTCAAGTATTACGCGACAAAAATAGTAAATATTTTTTTATCTGCAAAACTTTTATCCAACTTTTTTCAAATATTTCAATAATTCTTTGTACCTTTGCAACGTATTACGACATTTTTTTGATAGATATGAACGTTTTAGAACTGAGTGAACAAGAGATTGGCAGACGTGAAAGTCTGCAGCAGTTGCGTGAAATGGGCATCAATCCCTACCCCGCAGCAGAATTCCCCACAAACGCTTTCTCAACAGAGATTATAGATAGTTTTCAGGACGATGCCGAGCCCCGTCAGGTCAGCATCGCCGGCCGCATGATGAGCCGTCGCGTGATGGGTAAGGCCTCATTTGTTGAATTACAAGACTCCAAGGGTCGCATCCAGGTATATATCACCCGCGACGACCTCTGCCCCGGTGAGGACAAGGAGTTATACAATACCGTTTTCAAGAAGTTGCTCGATATTGGCGACTTCATTGGCATCAAGGGTTTCGTGTTCCGCACACAGACGGGCGAAATCAGCGTCCACTGTCAGGAGCTCACCCTGCTGTCAAAGGCTTTGAAGCCCCTGCCCATCGTGAAATACAAGGATGGTGTGGCTTACGACAAGTTCGACGACCCAGAGCTGCGCTATCGTCAGCGCTATGTTGACCTCGTAGTCAACGAGGGCGTCAAGGACACCTTCCTGAAGCGTGCCACCATCATCCGTACCATGCGCAGCATTCTGGACAACGCTGGCTATACTGAGGTTGACACGCCTATCCTGCAGAGCATCGCAGGTGGTGCCTCAGCCCGCCCATTCATCACCCACTTCAATGCCCTGAATCAGGACATGTATATGCGTATTGCCACCGAGCTCTACCTGAAGCGCCTCATCGTTGGCGGCTTCGAGGGTGTCTACGAGATGGGCAAGAACTTCCGCAACGAGGGTATGGACAAGACCCACAACCCCGAGTTCACCTGCATGGAGCTCTATGTGAGCTATAAGGACCTGCTGTGGGGTATGGACTTCACCGAAAAGATGCTGGAGGAGATTTGTACTGCCGTAAATGGCAAGCCCGAGGTTGAGATTGATGGCAACATCATTTCGTTCAAGGCTCCGTTCCGTCGTCTGCCTATCCTGGAGGCCATTCAGGAGAAGACAGGTTTCGACTGCGACGGCAAGACTGAGGACGAGATTCGCGCGTTCTGCCTCTCTAAGGGCATGGACGTAGACGAGACTATGGGAAAGGGCAAGCTCATCGACGAGCTCTTCGGCGAGTTCTGCGAAGGCACCTTCATCCAGCCCACCTTCATCACCGACTATCCCGTCGAGATGTCGCCACTCACCAAGATGCACCGCTCAAAGCCCGGACTCACCGAGCGTTTCGAGTTGATGGTCAACGGCAAGGAGCTGGCCAACGCTTACTCTGAGCTCAACGATCCCATCGACCAGGAGGAGCGCTTCGTAGAGCAGATGCGACTGGCCGACAAGGGCGACGACGAGGCCATGATTATCGACCACGACTTCCTGCGCGCCCTGCAGTATGGCATGCCTCCTACGTTCGGTATCGGTATCGGCATCGACCGTCTGGTAATGCTGATGACAGGTAAGTTCGCCATTGGCGAGGTCATGTTGTTCCCCCAGATGAAGCCTGAGAAGAAGATTCCCCAGTCAACACCCGCCGAGTGGGCAGAGATTGGCGTCGCTGAGGAGTGGGTTCCCGTGCTCCGCAAGGCAGGCTTCAACCTCATCTCAAACATCGCTTCTGAGAAGGCTCAAGGCCTGCAGCAGAAGATTGGCGATATTGTTAAGAAGTACAAGCTCGACATGCAGAAGCCAAGTGTTGACGAAGTCGCTGCTTGGATAGAGAAGGCGCAAGCTTAATTATGCATTATGCATTATTAATTATGCATTGAAAACATGTACGACTGTGGTAGAATAGCGATTATTGGCGGCGGCTCGTGGGCGACAGCAATAGCCAAGATTGTGGTAGGCAAGACCCACCACATCGGGTGGTATATGCGCCGCGACGACCGTATCGAGGACTTCTGTCGCCTGGGCCACAATCCTGCCTACCTGCAGAGCGTGCGCTTCAATATCGACGAGATAGACTTCTCCAGCGATCTCAACAAGATAGCCCAGCAGTACGACACGCTGGTCTTCGTCACCCCGTCGCCCTACCTGAAGAGCCATCTCAAGAAGCTGAAGACGCGCCTGCGCGACAAGTATATCGTCACCGCCATCAAGGGTATCGTGCCCGACGAGAACCTTGTCTGCTCGGAATATTTCCATCAGGTCTATGACGTGCCTTACGAGAACCTCGCCTGCATCGGCGGTCCGTCGCATGCCGAGGAAGTGGCGCTGGAGCGACTCTCCTACCTCACCGTGGGTTGTGCCGACATCGAGAAGGCACAGGCCTTTGCCGACATCCTAACCAGCGACTACATCAAGACCAAGACCTCTACCGACGTCATCGGCATCGAGTACAGCTCCGTCTTGAAGAACGTCTATGCCATTGCCGCCGGCATCTGCAACGGTCTCAAGTTCGGCGACAACTTTCAGGCAGTCCTCATGGCCAATGCCGTACAGGAGATGGCCCGCTTCCTCAAGGTGGTACACCCCATCGAGCGCAACATCGTCGATAGCTGCTACCTGGGCGACCTGCTCGTCACCGGCTATTCTAACTTCTCGCGCAACCGCACCTTCGGTACCATGATTGGCAAGGGCTACAGCGTGAAGTCCGCACAGATTGAGATGGAGATGATTGCCGAGGGCTATTTCGGCACCAAGTGTATGAAGGAAATCAACCGCCACTGCCACGTCAACATGCCCATCCTCGATGCCGTATATAATATATTGTACGAGCGCATCAGTCCGCAGATTGAAATCAAGCTGCTCACGGACTCATTCAGATAAACCCAAAAGGGGCCGACAGATATCTCTTCTGCCAGCCCCTTTTTCTTGACCTCTTAACTCTTAATTCTTAATCGCTTTAGCGACAACTCTTAATTCTTAACTCTTAATTCTTAACTCAAAAAAGTGTCGCCCCGAAGGGCGCACTTTTTAAGGCTCCTCCTTCTCCACGGTGTTCAGAGGCAACTCCTCTACTCGGCAACCCTGCAGGAACTGCTTCGACTTGTTGCCACCCGAGTCGGTGGTGCGCTCAGGCATGAAGACGACGTGCAGACCCTTGACGTGCTCGCTGACGGAGTACTTGCCGGCGGTCTGTGCACCCTTGCTTTCGATGCCGATCTTGAACGAACCGAAGCCGTCCAGCTTCACGCGCTTGGAGTCCTGCATCTGGTCCTTCATGACCTCGACGAGCTCCTCCAGTACCGCCATCACGTCGGACTTCTTCACGGTACAGTTGCGCTGGATAATCTCCGCCAGCTGACGGGTGCCGATGACTGCGGTGGGCACCGCACGCGCATACCACTTTCCTGAACGCTTGGTACCAGTTGACTGGTCCTGATGCAAACGATAAAATACTGCCATAGTTTTTGTGTGTTTTTGATAGATGAATACTAAGGTTAACTAACTCTCTGTGAATCATTTAGAGCTCTCATTTTCACACTACAAAGTTACAAAAAAATTCTGAAATATCCAAACATTTTCCCACTTTTTTGAAGAAAAAAGGGCACAAAAGGGTCAAACCCCTTTGTATCCCTTTGCCCCGAAATTATATGGCTTATACGCTCGTGTATCAGGCTTATACGGCGGCGTATAAGCCTAATAACGGGTGCGCGCAAGGCTTATAACGGATAGTTACCAGCCCAGTAACGAGTTTCTTCAGTTCAGCCTCGTCGTGCTCAGTAAAGTCGTGACAAATAGCCTCTACAAGATGTGACAATTGACCTTTGTTACAGCCCGAATCTGCCACCAGATTGGCCATTAAGCCACACATCTCCAGCCATTTGTTGTCAGGATACTGAAATTCTGCGCCACTCATATGTGCGCCAAGTGAGGGGAAAAGCATCGGAACCAGGGGTTCATGCATGTCTTTTGAGGCCTGTGAGAGAAGCAATTTAATGCATTCTATCCCTCTACCGAGGGTTGGCATCTTAGGTGCCGTTGATGTTGAAATATTGTATCTCATTGATTTTCTGCTTTTTAGATGAATAACTATTGACCAGTCATTACAATTACAGTTATTACAGTTTATATTTTGAGGTTACAATTTCCCTCTCTTATATATATAACTATCTAATTATTAATTAGTTATAGAATCTTTATAAGGGGATGTAACCCTTTATTTTTAATTGTAATAACTGTAATTGTAATAGACTCAGCCGTTCACTCACTCTTCCTCTACCAGGCCACCCAGTGCCATGCATAGTTCATTATACACGCCGAGGGCATAGCGCGACCGCTCTGAAGCATCGTCTTCAAATTCACGCTCATGTGCGTGTTCTGGTTAAATACCTTTTTCATTTTTTACTGCTTTCGGGGGCACAAAGGGACTGCCCTTTTCCATAAAAACAATCGGGGAAACATTTGCATATCTCACTTATTTTTTGTATCTTTGTAGTGTAGTTAAGAGTTGATCTAATGCTATGGAAAACGCGCGCTTTAAAATCTCTCAGTATGCCTGTGCGGTGTTGCTCATTGTGAGCAGCATTGCGCTGGTGTCTTATCAGGTCATCATGATTGACGACGTGTCGAACGGTCTGCTGGTCTATGTTGCCCAGGCCTTCCTCCTCGTCGCCAGCATCTTCGGCCTCGACTATTATGTTAAACTTATCACGAAGAAACTCGATGGAAAACACACAACTCAATGACACGCGGCTGTCGTCCCACTTCCGTCTGGGCGAGTTCTGCAATCTCAGCAAGTACCCCGACAACAAGCCCACCATGCAGCACGTGGCGAACATGACCTATGGCTGCCTGATGCTCCTGGAGCCCGCCCGCCAAGTGGTCGGCCCTATCATCATCAATAGCGGTTTCCGCTCTCCTCGCGTCAACGCCCTTGTCGGTGGCGTTCGCAACTCGCAGCACCTCCTTGGCCAGGCTGCCGACATCCGCCCCAAGGACCCGCAGCAGTTCTCTAAACTTGTGGACTTCCTCCGCGCCAATCCTTACACCGACCAACTCCTGACTGGCAACGGCTGGCTCCACATCTCCTGGACTCCCTTCGGCTCCCCAAGACATTATGTGAGGGTAGGGTACTACAAATGAAGAGTGCACACGGGACTGAATCCGTGTGCAGAATTCAGTAGCATAATCAGTAAGTACAGAAAACTGATAATGGCAGGATCCCCGCATTTGAGGAACCTGCCATTATCATTATATGGGAATTCACCTAATCGGCTTATTTCACCACTATCTTTTTGCCCTCTACAACAAACAGGCCCTTAGTGGGATTGTTCACTTTCTGTCCAGCAAGATTGTAGCACGTCTTTTTCGTACTATTCTCCTGGCTATGCAACTCATCAATTCCTGTCGACTGAGGATCTCCATCCTTTAAGGGGACAACATACTTAAAATAATTCCAAGGATCTGTTTCCTTGTACGCATCTACCAAGGCAGCTGGAACATGTAGGGTTGATTGCATTTTTATAAAATCCCTTGTAAAAGTCCCGTGTTCTGCCTTTAATACAGTATCAGCAAAGCAATAGACATCAAGTACCGAACTTCTAAACGCACTACTGCCAAGGGTAGTTTTTCCCATGATTGCCACCGATACAAGTCCACTTTCGTAAAAGGCAAGTTGTCCGATAGTCGTGACAGACTCAGGTATTACGACCGAGGTCAGACTGCTACAACCCTCAAATGCTCGCTCTTCAATAGTAGTCACCGTCTTAGGGATCTCTATTTCCTTCAATGCTGTGCAACTAACAAAGGTGTATTTCTTGATAGTCCCTAAAGTGGAAGGAAGTACGACGGTTTCTAAAGAATGGCAACCTTGAAATACATATCCTTCAAGGTTTGTCACACTTTCTGGAATTGTAATTGAAGTGATGCTTGTACCTGAAAGGGAATATTGTGTGATTGAGACTATAGTATTGGGGAGAGTTACCGATGTTACTTTGTCACATGAGGTGAAAGCACGATCTATACAATTCACGGTATATGTGATGTTGCCATATTCAACTGTTGGAGGAATGATAATGTCACCTTCGTATTCTGCATACCATACAACCTTAGCTTTGTCCCCACCCAAATCATATTTAATTCCATCAATAACTTGCTTGAAAGCATGCCCCATAAAAGGAAATAGCAACAGAGAAAATAATAGTACTTGTTTCTTCATAATCATTATTCATTTTTGTTATTATTGTTGCTTGTTAGAATTCACAAAAAAAAAACGTGAACAATTTACTTCGTCTACGTATTTCTGGTATCGGCAAACACCGAGTCATCTAAACGAGTAAATGCCCACGCCTATTGGCGTGAACTATCTACTTCAGTTCTTGATGACTTTATGAAATTTTGCCGATTTCGAAATACAAGAATCTAAAAGTGGATATTCTTTGACCTGAAGGTGCAAAGCGACCCGAAGGTCGATGACACCCTATATGTCAATTTGTCCTTATGTCTTATTTTATATCTTTTCTCAGCCCATAGGCATCTGCGATTATAGGGTTATACATTAATATATTTGTCAACGAATGCTGAAGGAGTCAGGATTTCAATCCGTGATTGGTCGGCATTCTTAAAGTCGTTATCATTGATAGTAATCAACACGTGGCAACGGTTTTCAAGCGCACAACGATACTGGAAACTGTCCTCGATATCGGCAAAAGATTCGTCATAAACAGCCAACTCGGCATTTGCATGAGCCAAAGGCACAACAGTTGACATATTTAATACCTCTGCCATAAGATGGCGAATACGCAGAGTGAGTTCTGGCTTGTGGATATCCTGCTGCTTCAGGCCGCGTTCAAACAAGTAGGCCAACGTGTATAGACTTCCGGTGGATATACAGGCGGTATGCTGTTCTTCAAGGATGGCATCAATAATCAGGCTCACAGACTCGTATTGCTTACGATGCTCTATGAACTCCACAAACACGTTGGTGTCAAGAAACAACTTCATACGCCGTACTTCTCCGCGAGATGTTCGTCAATGAGCTGCTCAGAGGTGGCTCCTTTGGGTAGCGTGAAACTTCTCAGGAAGTCATGGCTTGGGCGACGACGAGGCTTTGCCGATGGTTTCCCTCGTGCTATCAGCCTTTCACCATACTCCGTCAGTTGGCGGGTCAGTTCCTCAACCTCATAGGTTTCTGGCACATTTAGTGAGATGTTTATTGTCCTTGTCATACTCGACTCTTATTATTTCGCTTGCAAATATAAGGACTTTTTCCAAGACTTCCAAATTTTTCTGCTACTTTCTGCGGCGCCTGGGCGCTACCGGTTGGGGCTTCTTAGGTGCTGGCTTGGGTGCGAACGGGTCGACGACGGCGGTGGCACGGAGGATGCGGACATCGGCCAGGGGGCGGTGGTTCTTGTCGGTAGCCATCTGCTGAATCTTATCGACGACATCGAGGCCCTGCAGGACTTCACCAAAGACAGTATATTGACCATCGAGGTGGGGTGTGCCTCCCTGGGTCTTATAGACATCTATCATCTCTGGTGTCAGCTTGACGCGCCCTTTGGTGAGCGTGTCGAGGCGGTCTTGGATGCGCCAAATACTAGGGTCGTCCATCTGGCGCCCCCAGACGATATAGAACTGGCAGGCGGCAGAGCGCATCTCCGGATTGACGTCATCGGGCTCGCGGGCTGCGGCTAAGACACCGCGACGATGGAAGATTTGCGGCAGGCGGAACTCTGGCTCGATGGTATAGTCGAGGTCGCCCGTACCCAACAGCTGGCCGGGCTGGGCGTGCTTGCTGTTCAGATCGCCGCCCTGAATCATGAAGTCCTTGACGACACGATGGAAAAGCAAGGAATCGTAGACGTGCATGCGGACGAGCTTCAGGAAATTGTCGCGGTGCAGGGGTGTCTCGTTATAGAGGGCCAGACGGATGTTGCCCTCGGTAGTCTCCAACAAGACCTCAGCGCGCTCTTGTGCGAGTGCAAAAGTGCTGCTCATCAGCAGTAGTAGAAGGATGATTTTCTGTTTCATTCCGCAAAAATAATAAATATTTCTGAATAATCCACACTTCTTGCAAGAAAAAACGGCGGCAGATGGTGGTCAATTCAAAAAAAAGTCGTATCTTTGCGGACAGTGACAAAAAACATAACTAAAATAAACACTAAAAGTAGTATTATGAGCAACATCAAACTTGACATCACGAAGGCTGCCTGCTTCCTGGAGGCTGGCGCAGTGAAGGCTTTTGAGCCAAAGGTAAAAGCCGCACAAGAGGCTTTGGAAAAGGGTACATGTCCGGGTAACGACTTCCTGGGTTGGCTGCATCTGCCCACAGAGATCACACCTGCATTCCTCGACGAGATTGCAGCCTGCGCAAAGGTGCTCCGCGAGAACTGCGAGGCTGTAGTAGTGGCCGGTATCGGTGGTTCGTATCTGGGTGCCCGTGCCGTCATCGAGGCATTGAGCAACTCGTTCGGCTGGCTGGTTAAGGACCAGAAGAACCCCACCATCCTCTTTGCTGGCAACAACATCGGTGAGGACTACCTCTTCGAGCTGACAGAATACCTGAAAGACAAGAAGTTTGGCGTTATCAATATCTCAAAGAGTGGTACCACCACCGAGACTGCTTTGACCTTCCGTCTGCTGAAGAAGCAGTGCGAGGCTCAGCGCGGCAAGGAAGAGGCCAAGAAGGTGATTGTAGCCGTTACCGATGCTAAGCGCGGTGCTGCCCGCACCTGTGCTGACAAGGAGGGTTACAAGAGCTTCATCATTCCCGACAACGTGGGCGGCCGCTTCTCTGTGCTCACTCCCGTAGGTCTGCTGCCCATTGCCTGCGCTGGTTTCGACATCAAGCAGTTGGTAGGTGGTGCTCAGGATATGGAGAAGGCTTGCGCCCCCAGTGTGCCCTTCGAGGAGAATCCTGCCGCCCAGTATGCTGCCGTGCGTAACGGTCTGTACCAGAACGGTAAGAAGATTGAGATTATGGTGAACTACCAGCCTAAGCTGCACTTCTTCTCAGAGTGGTGGAAGCAGCTGTACGGCGAGTCTGAGGGTAAGGACAAGAAGGGTATCTTCCCTGCTAGCGTAGATTTCACCACCGACCTGCACTCTATGGGTCAGTGGATTCAGGACGGCGAGCGCACCATCTTCGAGACCGTGCTTTCTGTAGAGGAGCCTGAGAAGAAGCTGCTGTTCCCTGAGGACGAGGAGAACCTGGACGGTCTGAACTTCCTCGCTGGCAAGCGCGTGGATGAGGTGAACAAGATGGCTGAGCTGGGTACTCGTCTGGCACACGTCGACGGTGGCGTGCCCAACATCCGCATCAGCGTTCCCAAGCTGAACGAGTACTACATCGGACAGCTCATCTACTTCTTCGAGATTGCCTGCGGTATCAGCGGCAACGTGCTGGGTGTGAATCCGTTCAATCAGCCTGGCGTAGAGGCTTACAAGAAGAACATGTTCGCCCTGCTGGCTAAGCCCGGCTACGAGGCAGAGACCAAAGCTATCCGCGAGCGCATTGCAAATGAATAAAGCCATTGAGCAATACTTAGGAAGACACGGCTTCGGGCAGTTCAGCCCGAAAGCCGTGCTTTTCGATATGGATGGTGTCATCTACGACTCCATGAAGAATCATGCCATTAGCTGGCACGAGGCAATGGACAGCTACGGACTGGACATGCCACTGAGCGGCGCCTACGAGTACGAGGGCATGCGGGGCGTAGAAACCATCAAAGTGCTGACCCAGCAACAATGGGGTAAGGCCGTCGGCGACGAAGAGGCCAAGGAGATGTATCAGCACAAGTCGCGCCTGTTTGCCGAACACTGTCAGCAGACGCCGGCACAAATCATGCCTGGCATCAAGGAACTGATGCAGCAAATCAAGGACTGCGGAATGAAAATCTGTGTGGTAACGGGCAGTGGTCAGCACACATTATTAGACAAGCTGTTGGCCGACTTTCCCGGTCTGCTGAGCGAAGAACTGATGGTGACAGCCTTCGACGTCACACACGGAAAGCCCAACCCCGAACCATATATAATAGGAATGCGCAAGTGTGAGGTGCAACCGTGGGAGGCCATCGTCGTAGAGAATGCCCCCTTGGGCGTGCGGGCTGCACATGCCGCCCACTGCTTCACCATTGCCGTGAATACTGGTCCCCTACCCGACGATATGCTCCTGCGTGAGGGGGCTGACCTTATCTATCCAAAAATGACCGCGCTGAGCGAAGATTTTAAACGTCTTCGTCCTCGTCAGTAGCTTGCTGGGCTGGTTTACCCTGATCTTCGGGAGTAGAGTCCATCTGGGTATCGCGTTTGATATCCAGCACACCCATGCGCGACAGGCGGAACACCAGCGGAATATACTCATCGCTCTGTGGATGGCCCACGCTGGCACCGAACACCAGCCAGTCGCCATCGGCCTTGTCGAAGACCAAGCCCTCGAAGACACCCGTCTTGTTGAAATCGTCGTCCAGATACTGCGTCAGCGCCTTCTTCGTAAATGTGCGATTATAGAAGACAGAGCCATCCTGGCGCGAAACAGTCAGGCGGAACACGTTATCCACAAACTTCTGACCCGTCTCGTCCTTCACCATCGGCAGGGAGTCGCTGGGCTGGCGACTGACGGAAACGAAATATTTCTTGCCAATCCACGACACCTCCTTCTCATCGAGATAGGGCTGCATGCGAATAGGGTCTTTGGGCTGCACCTTGACAATACGCGGCGCAATAATATCTTCACTCTTCTTCTTTCCTCCACAAGCGACCAGCATGACTGCCATACCGGCCAAAAGGAGCATTGATACTTTCTGTTTCATAACGATTAAAAATGATGTTGCAAAAGTAATAAAAAACTACGAAATGTGCAAGGAAATGACCTAAAAATAGACGCTCCGCCTATTCAGCGGAGCATCCATAAGTCGTCCTGATGTCTTTTTGCCAAGACTTGTTACCCACATGAGAAGGCACGCTTGCCATTAAAAAAACACTATGTTAACCTAAATCACTATGATGTTTTCAGTAAATATATATTAAATGTTTTTGTGTGGTTACTGTTCTTTTGACGCAAATAACCAGAAAAAGTTTAAGACATTCGTATTAATTAACTACTTTTCCCATCCGTCGATAAATAACGTGCGGTCAACGACATGAAAACGAATATCGTAACCCATAAAGGGCATACCGTATTGGCGTGAGGCATCTTGCTGATAGTGAGGACGGGGATCGAGCGCCAGCGTTTGGCGCAGCACTTCTAAGTCAGCCGACTGAAACAGCTGATGCAATTCCTCTGGCATCACCACTTCCAACTGCTGCCACTGGTGGTTATCGGTGAATCCGCCACGCGCCTCAGGATGACTGTCGGCATAAGGCAGATAGGGCTTGATGTCGTAGATGGGCGTGCCATCCATCAAGTCGCCACCCAACACCTCTATCGTCATGTACTCCATATCGATGCTGGCGATGCGTACAGACGAAAGACCCAGATTGTTGAGACGAAACGGCGAGCGCGAAGCCCATACCCCTACCCGCTGGTTGCCACCCAGCAATGGCGGGCGCACAGTGGGATGTTTCTGGGCATTCACATTCTCAGAAAAACCCCAGATGAGCCAGAGGTAGTCGTAGGCCTCCAGTCCACGCAACGCCTCGACTTGGCGGTATTTCGCCACAAACTCTATCCGTCCGCGCAGTTCGCTGACAATACCACTCTGACGCGGAACACCGAACTTGCTGGTCAGCGGAGAGCGAAAATATGCTATCGGTTCAATATTCATACTGCAAAAATAATAAATAAATATGAATTTGCGGTGTGAATAACCAAATAATTATGCATTATGCACCATAAATTATGAATTATTTATTATCTTTGCACCCATGGAACAGAAAAAAATTACCTTTGACAGCTTCATACGTAACATCATATGGGGGGCAGTAGCCGTTGGCATCATCATGTTGCTCAACTATCTCAGTGGTGTATTGTTGCCTTTCTTCCTGGCTTGGCTCATCGCCTACCTGTTGTTCCCTCTGGTCAAGTTCTTCCAGTATCGCTGTCACCTGAAATACCGCATTGTTGGCATTCTGTGCACCTTCCTGCTGGTGGGTGCAGCACTGACGGGGCTGTTCCTGCTCATGATTCCACCGATGATAGAGGAAGGAGCCCGCGTAAAGGACCTGCTCATCGCCTATGTGTCGCACGACGAATTCATGAGTAACATTCCGTCGATGATTGACGATTTCATTCACGATCACTTCACCACAGAGGACATCAAGGCCATTGTCACCCAGGAGGGATTCATCGATAACGTCAAGCAGACCATTCCCAAGGTATGGAACGTAGTGGCGCAATCGTTCAGCGTCCTGTCAAGCGTCTTGACGCTAACGATGGTACTGCTCTATACCTTATTTATATTATTAGACTACGAGCAGTTCTCCAATGGCTGGGTGCTGATGCTACCAGAGCGTTGGCGTCCCATTGCCACACAGGTGGTGAGCGACGTAGAGCAGGGCATGAACAAATACTTCCGCGGACAGGGCTGCGTAGCCTTCTGCGTGGGCGTACTGTTCAGCATCGGCTTCTTGATTATCGGTTTCCCAATGGCCATTGGCTTAGGAATGTTCATCGGACTGCTGAATATGGTGCCCTACCTGCAGTTGCTGGGTTTCATCCCCACCATTATCCTGGCTATCGTCAAGGCTGCAGATACGGGAGACAGTTTCTGGATTATCATGCTGTCTGCACTCATCGTCTTCGCGGTGGTACAACTTATTCAGGACACTATCCTCACGCCGAAGATCATGGGTAAGGTCATGGGCCTTAACTCAGCTATCATCCTGCTGTCGCTGTCTATCTGGGGCGCTTTGCTGGGTATTCTGGGTATGATTATTGCCCTGCCAATGACCACGCTGCTGATTACCTATTACCAGAAATATATTGTCAACAAAGAGAAAATAAACAAGAAAAAATAAGACGGGAAACGTTTTAACCATTAAATAATAGATGAAAGCAATTAGAATTATCAGTATGATGATGCTGTTCTCATTGACAGCCAGCGCTCAGGAAAAGAAAGAAATCAACTGGCTGGAGGAATTGAAGAGTCGCATCACCATTAACGGTTACATGCAAGGTGGTTACGAATACAGCGACAAAGGCGGTCAGACCACCAGCACGTTCAACTTCAAGCGCGCCATCTTCTGGGGAAGAGCACGCATCACCGACCGCTGGTCGTTCATGTTCATGAACAACTTCGCCAATGAGAAAGGCGTTTTGGAGTTCTGGACAGACTACCGCGTGACCAACAATAAGGCGCTGACCGTCCGCATCGGACAGTTCCAGCATCCGTTTTCATTAGAAAGTCCGCTGACGCCTACCATGCTTGAACTGGTTGACATCACCTCACAGGCTGTTACGAATCTGGCCAACGGCTATGAGCCACTGCTTGGCCCCAACTACGGCCGTGACCAGGGTATCATGCTGTTGGGCGACCTCTTCAACGACCATTTCCACTATGAACTGGCAGTAATGAACGGCCAGGGCATCAATCAATCAGACGGTAACAGCGACAAGGATGTCATCCTGAAGTTAGAATACCGTCCCAGCAAGGAGTTCCGCATCGTGGCCTCTGGACAGAAAGGTCGTGGTCATGCCAAGAACACAGTTGCATGGAACGACATCGCTGCTGGTGACGACTACCGCCGCGACCGCGTCAGCTTTGGTGGCGAGGCAAAAATTCCCACTGTGCTGGGACGCAAGTCGACAAGTGGCGGCATCTGTCTGCGCAGTGAGTTCCTCGCCGGTAAGGATGGCGAAGTAGGCAGTCGTGGTGCCTATCTCACAGGTTCGGTAGCCTTGGGTAAGGGTCTTGATGTTATCGCATCTGCCGACTATTACGACCGCAATACGTCGGAGAGTGGTTGGCAGCAGACAAATCTTACTGGCGGCATGCAATACTGGTTCTACCCCAAGTGCCGTCTGCAACTGCAGTACACACACAGCTTCTGCGGTCACCTGATGGGCGACGACTACAACCGCGTCCAGGCTCAAGTGCAGGTAGCATTCTAAATTCTCGAAATAACGTAATAACGACATAACGGAATAACGAAATGTTTATCAAAGTTCTTCTAACCATCATCTTCCTGGCCGTGATGATTGGCGTGGGTCTCTACACCCGCAAGCAGGCCAGCAGTGTGGACGGCTTCGTACTCGGCGGACGTGCCGTAGGTCCGTGGCTTACCGCCTTTGCCTTTGGCACCAGCTACTTCTCGGCAGTAGTCTTTGTGGGCTATGCCGGACAGTTCGGTTGGAAATACGGACTCTCCAGCGCATGGATTGGTATCGGCAATGCCATTATCGGTTCCTTGCTGGCGTGGGTCATTCTCGGCAAGCGTACAAAACTTATGACGCAGCATATCGAAAGCCGCACCATGCCCGATTTCTTCGGTACCCGTTTCCAGGACCAGGGACTGCGCGTAGCAGCCAGTATCATTGCCTTCGTGTTCCTGATTCCCTATACCGCTGGTGTGTATAGCGGCATTTCACGACTCTTTGAGATGGGTTTCAATATCCCCTACGAGTATTGTGTAGTCATCATGTCAGTCCTTACTGCCGTATATGTCATCCTTGGTGGTTATAAAGCAACGGCTATGAACGACTTCATTCAGGGTATCATCATGCTATTCGGAATTGTTGCCGTCATTCTTGCCGTGCTGAATGCACAGGGTGGCTTGGTGGCTGCTGTTGACAAGCTGGCTGCCCTACCCTCTGATGCAGATCCATCGGTGAATGGCGGCTTTGCCTCGTGGTTCGGTCCAGACCCCTGGGGACTGCTGGGAGTGGTTATCCTGACATCACTGGGTACTATGGGACTGCCGCAGATGGTGGGTAAGTTCTATAGCATCACCGACGAGAGTGCCATCAAGCGTGGTACTGTCATCTCGACCATCTTCGCCTTCGTTGTGGCTGGTGGCTGCTATTTCCTCGGTGGTTTCGGCCGTCTGTACGACCCTGTTATCGCAGTTAACGGCAAGATTGCCTACGACAGTATCGTTCCTGCCATGCTGGTAACACTACCCGACGTGCTTATTGCACTCGTAGTATTGCTAGTACTCTCTGCTTCCATGTCAACGCTAGCCTCACTGGTGCTCACATCATCGAGCACGATGACACTCGACCTTATTTATCGCGACAAGAAATCGTTGCCTGGCGAAGTGGAGGAAGGAACCATCGACGATACGGTGGCTGAGAAGATAGAGCAGCGCAAGGTAGTAGTAATGCGCGTACTTATTATGTTCTTTATCGCCATCTCCCTGATGATTGCCCTCAATCCGCCGACGTTTATTGCCCAGCTGATGGGTATCTCGTGGGGTGCACTGGCTGGTGCCTTCCTCGCTCCTTTCATGCTCGGTCTCTACTGGCGTGGCGTTACAACTACCAGCGTCTGGGCTTGCTTCTTCTGGGGCGTAGGACTGACGGTTGTCAATATGCTGTTGGGTAATCTGATTAATCCTATCAACTGTGGCGCCATCGCCATGCTGGGTGGTTTCCCTGTAGTATGGGTTACTAGTCTGCTGACGAAGAAGATAGACAGCAATATTGTCAACAAGATTTTTGAATGCTACAAATAAGCACCTGTAATAGCAACATTAAAAATGGACGGTCCTCAACAGACCGCCCATTTTTAATATACTATGGTGAAGAAATTACTTCACAAACTTCTTACCCTTCTGAATATACAGGCCCTTACTGGATTGAGCATTTATCCTGCGGCCTTGCAAGTCGTAGGCGTTACCTTTACCCTCTTCCATCTTACTTCTTACTTCAGTAATGCCTGTTGTTGACTCAGTAACAGTCAGCACACCAGCTACGAAGGTCAGCTTATAGCTCTCAGCCTGAGCAGTCACCGTGATAGGATACTCACCAACAGGCGAGTCTTCAGTAGCTTCACAAGTGAATACTGGCTCCTCTACCCATACAGGTACGGTCTCATCATTTACCAAACCATCGAAGAGTAATGTGAACTCAGGGTTAGGCTGTCCCTGCTCACGGGTAACATTCTCGACAGTAGCCGTAGCATCCACCTTCTGCACGATAAGGTAGCCATCATACAAATCAATATTCTCGCCATCGATAGTTCCCTTACTGATGGTAACGGGATACTTACCAGCAGGAGAAGTGGGCGTTGCCTCACAACTCAGCACAGGCTCACCTGTAATGGGATCGCCTGATACGGAATATACAAATATAGGATTCTCCTCACCATACTTACGAATAGTATTACGCACCTTCACGCTGGAGCCATATTCTATAATATTGTCAAAGTCATCGTTCTTGAAGGCTTTCCACTGTGCCGACTGTGCATATTTGGTCTTCGTTCCTGCAGGGACATAAAGTTTGCAGGTATATACAGTAATTCCAGCAAAGACGTCACTACCTTTCAGTTCAGGAACTTCCTTGTTGACTACACGAATCTCCAGCAGACCACTGCAGTTACGCATAGCCTCACGACCAATCGTAGTCAGGCTGGCAGGCAGCACCACCTTCGACAGACGAGCACAGCCAGCCATTGCACAGTTGCGCAGAGCCACCGTACCATCGGCAATTCTCAATTCTCCACTCTTCACAGGCAGTACGGCAATTATCTCCGTCTTTTCTGTGTTCCATACTATCTCGTCGTCAATGACAAAATCAGCATCAGCAGCAATCTCGCCAACCTCTAATTCACGGAGCTGTGTACAGAGACCTAAGCCACCTTCACCCCACCTCTTCAGACCAGCAGGCAACACCAGCTTCTGCAGATACTTACAACCCCAGAAAGCCTTAGCGGGAAGTTCATCTTCAGTCGTTGTCAGCTTTTTGCCATTCTCTATCAGGTAGGGGTCACCGCCACTGACAATACGCGCTTCTGAGAGGTCGAGCACCTGCAAGTAGCCACCAGTCTTCTCACCATTCTCGTCAACACCACCCAAGCGACGTATCTGAAGCAGGTCGCTAGAGTTGAGATTACCGGTAATCTTCAGCGTACCGACAGTACCGATCTTTTCGTCATCCAATACAGTACTCAGTGTACCTGCCTCAGCGAGTTCAACACTCTCCTCAGTAAGTTCACGAGGAGCACCTTTGACACCGATAATCATATCCTGTCCCATATTGAACGTGTACCAACCAGGATTCAGCAGGGCGATATCGTAATAGCCGTCGTCATCGCCAGACCAGCCCCAGTTGACATACACCTTACCTTCTTCGTTGTATCCATGAAGCACAAAGGCATGACCACCACTGCTATAGCTGGCACCGCCATAGTAGCAAGGACCATCCTCGCTGAGTGTGCGATAGACGATATCCATCCACTCAGCCTCGGAATAGTTGTCGCGCTCCAGACACTCTGCATCAGCAATACCGAAATAGGTACGCAGGCCAGCGGCAGCATCCGTGGAATAAGCACCAGAACCGTTCTCCGTATTATTGGAGCCACCATACTGCATATCAGCAGCAACACCACAGTCGCGCATCAGCACAGCCACAGCCATTGCCTGGTCGTCATTATAGGAAACACCTCTGTAATCATCCAGCATGTTTGCCCAATCGTAGTTATGCTCACCAAAATCAGCTGTAATAGCCGTTCCCGTATAGTTCCCCTGAGGATAATAAATGGTACGTGAACCAATACCACACACGGGAACTTCAAAATACTTCAGCACCTGAGCCATAGCCGTAGCCACACAACCCGTCACACAACGACCACCACCATAGAGAGAGGTAGGCAACAGGCGATTGTATGGCTCACCCTGGTCCCACAATGTTGTCATTAATGGACCTACATGTGTGGGATATTTTGCGGGATCGGGCTTGGTAGTACTCAGGCTGACGCCATTTTGTACAGCATACTGTACAGCACCCTGAACAGCCTCCAACCACCAACGGAAATTCTCATTAGCGCCATCAGAATACTTGGATGTCGAGACACCCAGCACCTCTGGCACCAAGTCGTCAGCAGCAATCACAGCAAAGCCACCCTGCTCATTACCAATAATCTGGTATTCAGCAGTAGTCTTTAGAACTTTCAAGGCATCAGCCTTACGAGGCGCCATCTTCTTACCTTTACGCTCTCCATTGATAGCTTTGGCAGCAGCCTCTTTCATCTGTGCCGGCGTACGAGGAGCAGCATCTACCATCAGGGCCACCATTAACATAAGGCCCAACAGTACTGTACAATTTCTTTTCATTTTTGTGTGTTTATTTTACAATTGTGTGCAAAGGTACAAAAAAAGTAAGAAATTGCAAAGAAAATGCATAAAAAAAAGAAAAAGTGCAACTTTTGCTGCACTTTTCCTTTAAATATGTGGTTTCAGATTACTTAACCATAATCTTCTTACCGTTCACGATATAGAGGCCCTTCAAACCGTCGAGGCTCTTAGCCTGATTGCGAATCAGCTTACCATCGATAGAGTAAACATCAACGGGCTTGCCATCAGCAGCAATCTGCTCGATACCAGTAACGATTTCAATCGTAGCAGTAGTAACACGTGACTCTGCACCGTTAGCATATACAGCAGATACGCCGAAGGTCTGTGTACCAACCTCAACCTTATCTGCAGCTACAGTGTAAGTAGTCTTGTCACCCTCAACGGTAGCAATCTTCTCGCCATTGTAGTAGATATTGAACGAAGTAACAGTAGCTGAACTATTTGCTGTAAACTTGATGTCACCCAACATCACACACATTGCGCCATCGCCTGAAGTATTATTGCGAATTGCAAAGTACTTCGTTCCTTCAGGAAGCTGGGCCGTCACGCTATTCCAACCAGCAGATGTTAGTGTTCCTTCGGCTACCTTAGTAAAGCTTGCAATCTCGCTATCTGTTGAGGAAACCAGAACCTCATAGCTTGATGGACCATATTGTACATCAAGTGCACCAATGGCAAAGCTTATCTCCTGAGCAATTCCCGGCAATTCTGGCGAAATCAACCAGTCGTCATTATCTGGATATGACTGACCATCAAGATTATATGCAGAGATGAGGTATGCTTCTTCCAGTGAACCATTCGGTCCATTAAACAGCGTGTTACCAATACCATATTCAGACGGTTTCATTACCTCCCATGCCTTAACAAGTCCATCATTTGCCAAAGACAGATCGTTGAAAATAGAGCCCTTAGACGCACCGTTGTTATTAACAAGTGTCCAATCGCCAAGTGCTTCATTAGCACCATTCTCGTAAGAAGTGAAGTTCTCAAAGACTTCCTCTGTGCCAGCTGCAACAACGGTCCATGCGAGGTCTACACCATCAACGCCCTTATCAGTAGCTGTGAGATTTTCAGGAGCAGCAGCTGCAGGCTCCTTAACGGTAATGATAGTGTTTGCTGTGTTATCATCAGGATAGAGCTCGTTCTCATAGTCAACGGTAACAGTCAGATTAACATCACCAGCCTCGTCGAAGATAGAAGTCTCATACTCAACCTCAATCTCGTCCTTAGCGAATGGAGCAAGCTCATCACTGCCAATGACAGTCGTCAGAACATTCTCACCAGCCTTAACGGTTACGGTGTAGTCCTTAGCGGCATTATCACCCTCGTTAGTTACAGTAGCAACTACCTTAGCGCTCTTACCAGCAACTACAGACTTAGGAGCACTGATCTCAGCCTTCAGGTTGTACTCATAGAGGTCAACAATACGGATATTGTCGATAACAACATGGTCCTCATACTGAGATACGCTTGCTGTTGGGATAGTAGCAAGGATACCTACTGTAGAGAATGCTGTACCCTTGACACTTGTCAGAGCCTGCTTGATGGTAGTGTAATCAGAAGAGAGGTTGAACTCACCAAGAACAGTGAGATCAGCACCGTCAGCAGAACCAACAACCTTCACCTTATCTACATTCTGACCATTGAAGGCGTCGAAGATGATGGTCGGGTTTTCAGCAGCATTCAGATTAACTCTTGGCAGAGCGAAGTAAACCTCTGAAGAAGTACCATCATTGTAGAGCTTCAGAGCAACGCCATCGTCGTCAGAAGACTGAGTGTCAATACCTAAGCCACCATTAGACTCCCAATTGTAATGGAGCGTCTTGTCAGTGAAGCTTTCAGCGATAGGCAACTCATAAGGAGCACCAACCAAAACAGCAGTATATGCGTCAGCAGGCTCGGTTTCATCAGTACCAAGAGCTGCAGAGATACCGAAGTATTGATATTTCTGCTCTCCCTGCAGTGTGTTGTAGTCAATAGTAGCAGTTGTTCCACCAGTTACAGTTGCGACAGCCTCGTCAGCAACAAGCTCCTGCATAGTCCAACCTGGGATGATTTCAACTTCCTCAACGTGCATTGAGTAAATAGTATACTCGATAGCAGCGGTATTGATATAACCACCATGTACACCTTCAGCAGCGTTCCAAGTGAAGGTAATAGTAGAAGGAGTTACATTAGAAGCGGTAAATCCTGGAACACCACCCAGCGCGTCAACACCAACATATACGCTGGCCTTCTCAGACTTCAGACCGTCACCAGATGCATTAGCAGCAACCAGATAATAGGTATAAGTCTTGCCATCCTCAACGTCAGTATCCTTCCAAGTAGTAGGAGCACCAACAGCAACACCAGTCAGTGTGTTAACCACCTCGTTGTCACGATAGATCTTCACATCAACAGTACCAGTCAGATCAGAGCCATTGATAGCCTTTGCAGGTGCAGTGAATGCGAGGTTAGCCTCAAGAGCGCCTTCTGCACCAGGAGTAGCAGTGAAGTCTGCAATAGCAGCAGGAGCAGTAGCCTCAGGAGCGAGTTCGATAGTCAGAGCCTTAACACACAGATTCAGCTTGTCTGCATCTGAGATAGCGTGAATTGCAAAGTAATACTTACCGTCTTCAGCAGGTGTGAATGTGCCTTCAATATCCTCAAAGTCACCGAGTTTCACATCAACAGGAGCAATAACCTGCTCAGTCAGACCTTCAACAGTAGCAGCCTTACCAGCCTTCACCTCAAGTCTCTCAGGATAGCTTGCACTGCCCTTGGCATTTACAACGACATTATAGGTCTTACCAGCCTTCAGGTTGAAGGGAAGAGTAATCAGATAGTCGTCAGCAGCATTTGATTCATTGTAAGGATAGTAAGCACCATTAGATGAGTTCCAAATCCATGTCTTACCATCAGCATTGTTATCAATAACAGCGAACAGATCCAGTAGGTTCTGTGTGAAGTCGAATGTATGAGGTACATCCAAAGTTGCAGAAATGAAGACAGTCTTCTCTTCACTCTTAACACCAACACCAGTAGCGTTGTAAGGAATAACCTGATATACGTGGTTACCAATAGTCAGACCAGCGTCAACATAGCTGTACTCAGCACCAGGAGTCAGAGTCAGACCAGTTTCAATCTCAATCTTCTGGATACGAGCCTGCTTGCTAGAAGCCTTAGTTACGTTGAAGACAATCTCATCAGCCAAACCTGTCCATGTACCAGTCATACCATCAATAGTCAGAACGCCATTGCCTTCCTTAACCTCAAGTTCGTTTCTATCTACGAAAGTGAATGTCACCTTCTTGATAGCCGATCCCTTAATAGTCAATGTATTGTAAGAATACATACGAAGGGCAGTACCAGAAGTATAGTATTTTGGTCCATTGTTACCCTCATTCTTAGCCAATGTAGCAGTATATCCATTGCCGAAGTCGATAGCAGTAACATCCTGCTGGTTCTCATAGCCCTGTTCAGAAGCAGTCCAAGAGATAGAATTCTCTGCAACATTTTCAAAGCTCTTAACAACAGCACCGTCACGGAGCACGTCAATCTTAGTCAGATCTGTCAGATCAGCACCACCAACAGTCTTGGTAGGAGCCTTGAATGAAACAACAGCCTCCAGCTCGTCAGGAGTCTGAACAACAGCGAGGTCTGTTACAGCTGCAGGAGCAGTACCCTCAACGCCAGCCTCAACAACGAAGTTAGCAACCATCAGTCTGAACTGGTCTGCATCACTGATAGCGTGGATACCGAAGTGGTAGTAGCCAGTCTCAGCAACTGCTACAGCATCGTTTTCGTATGTTACATAGTCAGTTGAAGCAACTTCTGTAGCAGCCAATACGCTCTGTGTAAGAGCAGAAGCCTTAGCCTCAGTACCAATCAGCACCTCAAATCTCTCCAGGAAGCCAGCGTTCTTAGCATCAATAGAGAAGTGGTACTTCTTACCAGCCTCCAGCTTAATAGCGGGAGAAACCAGCCAGTCGTCAGCATCGTTTGTAGAATTATAACGATAGAATACACCATAAGAAGCATCAAAATCCCATGTGCTACCATCCTTGTTGCTATCAATTACACCAAAGTCAGCAAATAAATCTGCAGTATTCAGTGCATTGCTGTAAGGCAACACATCAACATTAGCACCAGTAGTTGCTACTTCCTCAGCAGGAGCGTCCTTAGTAATTGAGATACCCTCGTAAGCCTCCAAGAAATAAACAGCATCCTTTTTAGCATTTGCCAACAAAGAGTTAACAGAGGTAAACTTCTTTGAAGTAGCGTCATAAGTCATCTTGAAATCCTGCAACTCGGCAGAAGAATTATAGCCATTAGAACCTACAGCATAAATATCAAATGAACTATAGGTACCAAGGAACTGCAGACCACTGAAAGTTACAGTAGTGCCATCGATTGTACCCTTAATCCATGAGTCTGGGTAATTAGAGAAAATACCACTCAAATAAACATCGTCACCAACGAAAGCAACCTTTGCACTTCCTTCTACAGTGGCATTGCCAGAACTCTTAACAGCGGTTGCTGTGCTATACCATGTTTCAACAGTAGCGCCCTCAGGAAGCTCAACGAGCTCAGGAGCAACCCAGTCAGGATCATAGGTAAATACCGAACTATTATCGCCATAACCACAGAAAGTATTATCATCAGTATAGAGCAGAGCAGCAATAGTTCCAGTAGCTGTATTAAAGTCGAAACTTGTTTCAGTGAGTGAAATCGTATTTCCATCAATCGTCAGAATATATGGATCTCCTGCTTTTGTCTCTACAAAGCCATTTGTGGTATACTCTGCGAAACCAGTACGCATTCCACATCCTGCACTTGCCAAATAATAAACAATCTGTCCTGCAGGAACAGTAATAGTATTACCAGACTTGGTACCCTTAATATATGTACCGGCAGCTACTTGAGAGAAGAAATCCTTAAAATAAACTGTTCCATCTTCGGTTTCGGTAATTTCAATATTACCAGCCTGCTCTGTATAGTAAAGAGAACTTCCACTTCTGTACCAGCCAGTACCAGTACGCTGATAAATCTTAGTTTCACCCTCTGGGATAGCAGTAATTACGCCATTCTCATCAACAACCTCACCAGCAGCGCGATGAAGCACATTCTGATGATTATTTGCTAATTCAAATACGTTTTGGCGGGTCTGGTTGAGCATTACATTTCCAAACACTTTGCCAATCTGACATTGATTACCATAGAGAGATGCCCTAAGATTGGCCTCCATCTGCTTCTCGAAAGCAACCTTATCGCTCTCGATGTTGTTGATAGCAGCCTTCAAAAGAGTTGCCTCTGCAGCAACCTGCTGATGCATAGCGCCAGTAAAGGCCAAACCAACAGTTTTGTCATTGGCCTTGGCCATAGCAGCCTTGACCTTCTGCACATCGTTAACCTTCAGAGGACCAGCCTTCAGAACTGTTGTCTGCTTAGCGGCCTTCTTGGCAAACTGTGCTTGAGTAGGTACTGTCAACAGCAATGCTGCTAACACGACCAAAAAAGATGTAAACTTTTTACTCATAGTTGAACATTTAGTGAATAATAATTATAATAATTGTAATAGTTAATTCATTGCATTGTCCAGTTTGGTGTATTTTATCAGAAACACAAGTGCAAAGGTAACACTTTATCAGAACATACGCAAACTTTTTTGTGTTTTTATTAGAAAAAAATACGTTAAACTACCAAATTGTAACAAAAGAAATACAACTTGATTCCTATACCTTATTATAATATATAAGGGTGTCTCGTATAAGGCTGATACAGTTCTGTATTAGGCTAGTAAGCACCACTTATTAGGCTAATACGGAGCTGTACTAGGCTAATAAGCAGTGCTTACTAGGCTTATTTCTGAGGCGATAAGCAATAGTTAGAGTTTTACCACTATTTGATTGCCTTTATAGTCCACTACTGGAGCATTCTGTGGTTCAAAATCAAGTGCACGAGGCTGGTCGGCAGTAACATAGACAATACGGAAACGGCGCTCCTTGAGCATTCCTTTAAAGTCACCCTGACGCTTTCCAATAGTCAACGTCTTGGCGGTATCGTCGTAACTCATATCAATAGTAGAGAACTTACCCTTCTCATAGTTGTAGTTAGTACCCTCGTCCTCATAGAGCTGGAACTCGCCATTGTTGCCTCCATAGACATACAGCGTAATGTTATCGGCAGGACGCTCATCGCTATACTGCATCTCAGGGCCATAAGGGATAATGCTACCCTCGCGGACATAGACAGGGATGCGCTCGTAGGGAGCATCAACTATCAGACGCTGACCGCCATTAATGTGCTCGCCAGTATATAAATCGTACCAACCTGTCTGCTTGGGGAAGTAAACAGCACGATTGCGAGCCTTATAGTAGCCAACGGGACAAGCCATCAAAGCAGGACCGAACATCCACTGGTCTTTGATATTATAGATGTCCTTATCGCCATTGAAGTCCATCATCAGACCACGCATCATGGTATAGTCCCTAGTATGTACCCAGCCTGCCATGGAATAGAGGTAAGGCATCAGACGGTAGCGCAGCTTGTCATAATAGACAAACGATTTATAAGCGGGGTGGTCATCGGGAGCAATGTTCCAGATTTCACGCAATGGCCACTGACCATGAACACGGAACAAGGGAATGAACGTACCGAACTGACTCCAACGGGCCTGCAATTCACGCCATTCCTTCAGGTCTTCATTTTCTACCTTTTCCTGATCATATAACTGCTGGGCCTTTACATAACGGTCTTCCACACAAAAGCCGCCCTGATCCATACCCCAGAAGGGCAGGCCCGACATACAATAGTTCAAGCCTGCTGTCATCTGTGCACGCATATCTTCCCAACGAGTACCGATATCTCCACTCCATGTAGCTGTACTATAGCGCTGTTCACCAGCAAAGCCACTACGCGTCAACAGGAAGACGCGCTGGTTGGGATTGACAGAACGTTGTCCGTTGTAGATAGCATCGGCATTCACAATACTATAGGCATTGAAATACTCTGTCGATGTACCTAAGGCTGTCGGACCACAGAGTGCCTTACGATACCACATCGGTGTACAGTCACGGACGTTAGGCTCTGAAGCATCCATCCACCAAGCATCTATACCATATTTATACTTAGAGTAGAGATTGTCGTTCATCTGACGCCAGAACATCTTGCGAGCGCCAGCACTATAGGCATCATAGAACGAACCCACATAGCCAGGACCTACCCAGTCGTGGATATCGTCCTTGACAGCCTGGTGGTACATCCAGCCGTTCTTGTCAAGTTCTTTGTAGTTGTCGGTATTACAATAGAACTTAGGCCAGACGGAAATCATAAAGCGGCCACCCATCTGGTGCACGCTGTCGAGCATAGCCTGCGGATTGGGGAAGCGCGACTTCTCAAACTGGTGAGAGCCCCACTGGTCCTCCACCCAGTAGTTCCAGTCCTGCACGATGTTGTCGATAGGAATCTGGCGCTTGCGGAACTCTGCGAGTGTACCTACGATTTCATCAGAGGTCTTATAGCGCTCGCGGCTCTGCCAGAAGCCCAACGTCCACTTTGGATAGACGGGTGCCCTGCCTGTCAGCGTACGGTAACCAGCAATAATCTCATCCGCATTCTTACCCGCAATGAAATAATAGTCCATATCCTGTGCCATCTCCGTCCAGATGCTCAGACGGTTTTGCGTCGTATTCACAGAGGCGCGCAATCCGCAGTAGCTTACCCATCCGTCAGGACGCCACTCCACACGAAGCTGGTAACGTTCCCCCTTCATCAGACGGCAGTGGAACTTGTAGGTATTAGGATTCCATGCTGTACGCCAACGTTCAGAGACGACCTCTTTGCCATCGATATATACCTTAATATAACCCGCATAATAGAGAATAAAGTTAAACGATGCCGACTCACTGGGTTCTATAAAGCCCTCATAAACAACGTTGGCACCATTAAGCACAAAGCCCTTGGGCAGATTCTTAATACCACCAGGCTCAGTCTGGAGTGCCAGTTCCGACTTCTCCGGCGTATCAAACTCATAGTACAACGAGTCCTCATGACGCACCAGCGTCTGCCCATTAGCATCGGTATAGGTACCCGTCAAGTGGCCCTCTACGCCTTTCTTATCGTAAAGTTTAAAGATACGGTTCAGCTGCTGGTAGTCATCTGGATTTCCAAAGCGTCCATAGGAATAAGCGTCCCACAACAGTCCATAATTGTAACTGGACATAACGAAAGGAACACTGACCTTGGTATTATATTGGAAAAGGTCCTCATTCTTTCCCAACATGTTCAGCTCTTCAGACTGGTGTTGTCCCAAACCATAGAGACTGCCAGGATTACCATTGAACAACAGGTGCCACGATAATCCATTACGCTTTTCTTCAGGAACCTTATCTGCATCGACACCAATCTCACGGTCTGGCACACGGAACGGCTTAAATGTCTTGCCATTCTCTGCTTCACCGATAATCAACTTTCCTGCGGCATCATAGAAGCGCACCTGTCCTGTCCGCTTGTCAACACGAGCCTCGATATTGGCGGCCTTGACACGCACCAGATGACCATCAGTGACTTCAAACTTAGGTTTGGCGGTCTGCTTGACGATTATCAGGCTCTGCTTCTCTGACAATTGTGCTTGAGAGGTAGCCTGCACGCGAATAATATTGTCTGTCACGACCTGCAGACGAACCACCTTAGCGCCATCGGCCTGTGGTTGTTGTACAGGAATCGTAATAAACTGTCCTGTAACGGTGTAGTCTGCAGCCAGTAGTACGGTTGTCACCATCGACAGCACTCCCGCTGCCATTGTTCTCATTAGTTTCATTTGTTTCTAAGTATCGTTTGTTAATTATTAATCATCTAACAGCACAGCTTCTTCTATTTCTTCAGCTGGTGGAAACGTGATTACGAAGATTGTACCGCCGCCAGGATTGTCCTGAATACGGATTGTACCCTCATGTGCATCGATAATAGCTTTCACGCGATCCAGCCCAATACCTTCATCATTAGCCATAGGATCGAAGGCATGCTCCTTGTACTCGTCCTTGATACCAATACCATTGTCGGCAACCTGTATCTGCACATGATTGTCCTGCTGGCGTACAACACCCACGCTGATAATACTGTCATCATGGGCAAAGAGTACGGAGTTATTGAAAAGAATTGTCAATACCTCAGACAAAAGGGCACTGTCGTATTCTGCCTCCAATTGTTCTAAAGGTGAGAAGAAGTTGACCTTGACACTCTTGCTCTTGTCTGGCGAGACATAGTCCTCACAGAAATTTCGCAGGAAGTCAACAATATCATTCAAATGACGACGAGCTACAACATGATAGCCAGGAGCCGCCTCTTCAGGATGGTCGGTAGTGCCGTGCTTCTCGGCATACTCCTTCTTCATCTGCATACGCTGTTCGTTCATCCATTGTTTCTTCTCCAGCTCACGACGTATCGTCTCTGTCTCCATACGACGACCTTGGCGTTTCATGAACCAACGACGCCAGAGAAGTGCAATACCAACAACAGCAAGCATATAGAGCATGAAAGCCCAACGTCTACGCCAGAGAGAAGGCAGGATAGTTATATCCATGCGTGCCTCTTCTTCTCCGATAGAGCCATCGTCGTTGAGCATGCGTACACATAGCGTATAGTCACCGTCACGCAGAGAGTTATAAGTGATATTCGGATTCAACTCCGAAGTTCTTACCCAGTTGTCGTTAAAACCTTCAAGCTTATAGACAAAGCGCTTGCCATTATTAACAATACCAGCATCGCTAGCCAACTGAATGGTAAACTGGTCATTGTAGTTCAAGGTAATCTCACGACACTCCTCCAGCGCCTCGTCCAAGATAACACGCCCGTCAATCTCATGACCCACAGGTACATCGGCATCAAACAGTTGCAGGCCGCTGAAAATAGGACGTTCCTTACTCTTCACGTCAGTCATCGCCTTGGGATTGATTATATCCAGACCGCCCTGTCCACCAATAAGTATCTTACCATCGTGCGTCAGACAGGTCGAACGCTGGTTATAGACAGCTTGCTGCAGTCCGTCGCGGTTGTTATAACTACTGATATTAAACTGCCAAGTACCGTCTTCCTGCTGTTGGGGAACGACCTTCGACACGCCATGGTCGGTGACAACCCAGATATTATGCTGTTGGTCTTCAATAATCGAACAAACACTGGAGCCAAATAATCCGTCCTGCATATCAATCAGACTGCAGGTCTTTCGCTTCTGGTCGAAAACGAGGACACCACAGAACGAGCCCTGCCAGATGATACCACGCGAATCCTCCATTACAGAAACGGTATTACCCGACTGCGATGGGAAACGCGTATAGTTCGGTATCTCGCGGGGGCACAACTGCCCCGTCACAGGATTTAAGAAACACCAGTACCAGCTGGTACCCATCATCAACCAACCTTTCTTAATCCACGAAGCAGAAGTAACATAGTTGGCATTAATCTTAGTGTTACTGGTATCCCATGTGCGGAATTTACCCGTCTTCAAGTCAAGCATCTGGATACCAGAACCCAGCGTACCAATCCAGATGCGGTGCCACTTGTCCTCGGTGACGCTCCACACATTATCGGTGGCAATACCACCAGGCTCGTTTGTAAAGTGATAATTGATGATGGTCGCCTCGCCATTGTCATTCTTAGGGATACAACGCGTCAAACCACTATTATAGCCGCCAAACCAGATACTGCCGTCGCTGGCTCTGTGGGTACCCACCATGATATTACCAAACATCGGGCTGTTCTCTTTTGTATAATGAGCAACTGTCTCCTGACGCTTCGGGTTATAGACTATAATACCGCGGTCATTCGTACCCAGCCAGTAGTTGCCAAAACGGTCCTCACTGACAGCATTGATGTCGCCCAATTCCAAATTCATCATGCTGGCCGACATCTCCCTATACATATTCACACCGTTCTTGAAGGAGCCTATCCATACTAGCCCATGAGCATCCATATAGATATTGCGGAGAGTATTCTCGCTGATGGACGACTCATCGAACTTGTTGTTCAAGAACTGTCGCATCTCGTGTTTTTTCAGGTCAAAGACCAATAGTCCTTCATGGTCAGTGGCTAGCCAGATACGTCCCTTGCCATCCACTTTCAAGTCCCATACCTGCAAGTCTTCAGGCACATTCTCTATTTGGTATTCGCGGAACAGGTTGGCATAACCGATACGCCACTTGCTATCCTTATCTACTCGAACATAGCTATAGTTTTCTGCCGACACCCATATATTACGATCTTTGTCCACACACAGGTGGTATTCCCTGTTCTCCGGAGAACCGTGCTGACGCATCCAATTGTCGTCATACACCTTCCTACCCTTCTCACCATCGAAACAAACTATTTCACCGTTCGAGGTAACCATCATTATACCGTCATCACAGTCAGAAAAAGCTGTGAAGTTATAGGTAGGATTCAGCTCATTGTCGCCATAGCCGAAATTAAAGTGGCAGGTCTTTTTCGTATTGGGATTGTAGTAGTATAGTCCTTTCTCGTAGAACTTTACCCAGAAATTCTTCTTCGCGTCGATAAACATCTGCTCAACGCCCTTATTGAAACCGAAATATTCTTCCAGTATATTGGAGATATTACGTTCAAAGCTCTCCGTCACAGGATCATACACGCAATAGTTCATACCCTGATGGAGCCAGATCTTACCATCATAGCTCTCCATTATCTCAGAAGTATTATTATCGCGCATAGTGGTAGTATCACGCGTATTGGCATAGAACGTCCTCACGCGATAACCATCATAGCGGTTCAAACCGTACATCGTTCCTATCCAAACGTAACCCTTAGAGTCACGGAACGTACAGTTAACCTGCGAGTTAGACAAGCCATTACGGGTATCCAGCCTACGGAACTTCATATCGGGAATCGCGGCCTGCACGCCCAATGGCAGCAAGACAAGAAGTAATAAGGTATAAATCGTTTTTCTCATGATATCATAGGAGTTATTTCATCACTTTGGCAGAAGTATCACGGATGACCAACTGCTGAGAAACTATTTTCTTATATACTTTCGTGTCACCCTGAATATTCTTGAGCAACAGTTGACAGGCAGTAACGCCCATTTGGTGCGATTGATCAACAATGGCGGACATGCGAGGAGTAACGTAAGCTGCATGAACATCCTCAGTGAAACCAATCAGTGCTACATCATCGGGGATGCGCAGTCCACAGTTCTTGATAGCCGTAAAGGCTGCAAAAGTGATAATATCGTTAAAGGCAATAATAGCATCAGGACGATCACTTCGGCGCAGCAGTTCTTCAGCATTATTTAAAGCCACCTCATAATCAATTTTGTCGCACACCACCATCTCGCGATCTATCGGGAGACGGTTTTCACGAAGCGCCTCCAAATAGCCATGCTTACGGCGACGCACCATATCCAGATGATTAGGTCCACCTAAGAAGGCTATACGTCGACTACCAGTATCTATCAAATGTTGCGTTGCCATTTGCGCAGCCTCATCGCCATTGGCAGTTACCGAAGAGAACTTATCCGTCAGACAGGTACGTCCAAAGAATACCAAGGGAATACCCATATCTGCTATTTCTTCAAAATGATGGTAATCGGTGGTACCTTGCGCCAAACAGGCAATAATGCCCTCTACATGCATGCCGATAAAATTATCAATAGCATGGGCCTCATCTTCGTAGCTCTCATGACTATTGGCACTGATAATACTGTATCCTGCACGACGTGCCTCATCCTCAATACCGTCTAAAACGGCGGCATAATAATGAGTGACAAGGTTAGGAACAACCACACCAATAACCTTTGGAGCTTCTTTACGCAGACTCTGCGCAAAAGGATTAGGTCTGTAGTTTAATTTCTTGGCAAGGTCTTTAACACGTTGCTGCATCTCTGCGCCAATCTCAGGAGAATTGCGCAGGGCACGACTGACGGTGGCGATGCTGACACCCAGTTCCTTAGCCAGATCTTTGAGCGATATACGATGCTGCTTTTTCACGTTCATTGGTTAGTCGAAATAGTTAGTCACCGCAAAGGTAATAAAATATGAGCAAAATCGCAAACGTTTACGTGTTTTTTTTATGTTTTTGCGTTACATTTTACGTAAAATCTCCGTAACTTTGCACCAGAAAAAAACAGAATGAGTAATGAATAGTTGATAATAAGTTAGTTAGAAGCTAAGGCTAAGGATGTCGTGAGATATTCTTAGCCTTTTTCTTTTTAACACGCCAACAAAGCCTTTATTAGAACATCAGTGTAAAGCCAAGGCGTACACTGTTTTTAGGGCCGAAACGGCAATCATTATAATTCATGCGACGAACATATTCCACCTGGAAAAAGCGGAAAATACTACGAATACCTAATGAAATTTCCCAATAAGGGATTTTAGGATTCATCAGATTTGTCTGCTCAGGGAATACCATCAGCACATTGCTGCCTGCATTCTGTTCCAGATAAGGATTATTTTTATCGGACAAGGCTCCCCACAGCATCTTTGCTCCGACATATTCGCGCCAGCGAAGTCGTCGAATCAGCGGGATGCGATTGAATATTTTTCCTTGCATATCCCAGTTAAAATCGACACTGACAAAGCGGTCGTTCAAGAACTCCATCTCAGAAATAAGATTGAACATGTGCTTATGACTGAAATAAGACAAGTTAGATGCTGGCATGCACAACAGGGGGAAAGGAACTTGGTTCCACTGCACACCACCACGGGTAAAGAGGTCGATGCGCCCCCACGATCCTAACCAGAAACGCTTAAAAATACTGGCCTCAGTGTAGTTGTAGGTATAGTCACCTCCTAGTAATTTCTCCACACCAACAGCATGACTGACGGTAATGATAGGAGCCTCTCGATTAACCTTATGACGTTTCATCTTGGAGTTAACATACAATGCGCCAGGACTATACTCTATCTCTGCACGCAACTCTGTAGTACGAATCTTTATAGAGGTGGGAGAAGTGGCAAGAGAAGACAGAGGGATGAACAGCATGTTACCTGTAGCCTCATTCTCCTCGGTTTTAATGCGGAACTGAGTACGCAGACCCCACTGTTCTTCACGCTCAAAGGTCAGCTTCTGACGCTTATAATACATCATCTTATCTGCCTTAGCCCATTTCCATGCAGTAAAGACATTATCCTTGTCAGTGCTGAGGAACTTATCGGAAGGAGACATGACATCGTAGGTGCTTTGGAAAGAAATATTCCGTTTGGGAAACTCTTCAGGGGTATACTTCTTCTTGTTAAGCGACCATGTCATCTCAGCATTATAATAGGTATTCTTACTCTTCCAGCCATGGGCAACATATCCTTTCCAGAACAGGTGACGATTGAGATTCGCAGTAGTCTGGGCACCGAAGCGTGTTCGCAAGCCGTCTATGAAGTTACTACTCAGCATAGATGTCACGGGACCGATATCGACCTTGCTCTTCTTTCCTGTCTCAATATAGTTCTCCATGAGTATCTTCAGGGCGGCCAAAACATATTTAAAACCTCCTGTGGATTGCATTCCCGTAAGGAAATCATCCATTGCATTTTCACTCTTAGTAAGCTGAAGCTTACGGTGCTCCTGCCAGAAGCTATCGTCCTGCATCTCAGCATCAGGATCAACAGCAGTCTTCGACTTGCCACGAAACAACTGTTTAGGAATCTCGTCGAAAGCATAGTCAGTGAGACGTGTAGACTTAATGGCCACACCCTTCTGAATGAAGTCGAAGAGTACCATCTCCACAATCATGTCGTCAACAGAAAGTACCCACTCACCTGTAGGCAACTGCGTAAACTCCTGTACGACCTTCATATTCTCCACAAAATTCACATCTGTTTGATTGGGAAGTATCAGTTCGCAACGTTTGACCTGACAAGACGAATCCTTCAAGACGTAGAGATCGCCACGGAAGCCAAAGTCCTGCTGATTATTCGGCAGAAAATGCAAATGGATGCATGAATCTCGGTCAACAAGCAACGTATCCTCAATATAGTAGCGATAGAAGGATATGGCTCCAGAGCTGATAGGTGATTCAAACGGATGTTGCAGGAGGCGCACATGATCGTCATAGATATTAATGTCAGTAAAGACATCCTTCGTCACAGTATTCAATATCTCACCAGTCTGAAAGAAATCATTGATACCTGATGAACGTTGTCCCTTCACAATGCTCTTCTCATCGTGAGGGTTACGGCGATAAACTTTCTGCGTCACAGTCTCATCAACACTGAGTGGCAGTATCAGCTTACCTGTCAAGTCATTGGTTTCCACCTGATTGAGCAACCAAGGGAACTTGCTCAACTTTGGATTTGCAAGCATCTCTGAACTTACATCGTTAAGAGCCAGTGTCAGTTTCTGATATTTCTGGTACTGGTAATAGTCGCGCAGGTTCAGATTTGTTTGTTTCTTGTTAGCAATAACACGTTTCATCAGATCTACAGCAGGATTATTCTTTCGACTGTAACGCGTACGCTTTTTCTTAACTGTAACTTCTTTCAGTGCCTTAGCATCCTGACGCAGTGAAATAAACAGTTTCTCACTCTCACTCGAAACATCAACGACACGTGATTTATAGCCCAGTACGCTAATAGTTAACCGTTTCCCTTTCAGCAAACGAATGGTAAAGTTTCCTTGTGGGTCGGTAATGGTCACCAAATTAAGACCCTTATACTGTACACTGGCAAAGCCAATACCCTCACCTGTTGCCTCGTCGACAACACGACCTTTGATAATATCCTGCGCATGTATAGGTTGCAGGAACATCAGCAACAATAATAGTCCTATTATCCTTATCATTTTCATTTATAGGGCACATCTACCCAAAACAGCGAACCCTGGCCCAGCTCAGACTCCATACCGACCTTGCCACCCAACGTGAGTGCCAAGCTACGGCATACGCTCAGGCCGAGACCTGTACCTTGTTCAAATTCATCAATTTTCACGAAACGTTCAAAGAGCCTATCACCACAGAACTCTGATTCAATTCCCTTACCGGTATCACGCACCCACACGCGCATGTTTCCAACCTCCAAATTACAACCGATTGTCACACCACCCTCCGACGTAAACTTCAGCGCGTTATCAACATAGTGGCAAATTATCTGCATCAGACGATTACGGTCGGTATAGGATATCAGCATTTCCGAATGCTTATCTATTGCCAATGACAGATGCTTCTTAGCGGCCCGTTCAGCATATTTTTTCACCACTTCCTGTAAAAAGTCTTCAATCTGGAAACGGGTCTTATGGACAGACTCGCCACCTGCTTCCAACTTGGACATATTAACCATGTCCTCGAAGAGTTGCAACAGGCGAGCATTGTTCTGGAGAATCAATTCCGACAATTGCCTACGCTCTTCCTCCGAGGTCGTATCCGTCAACACCTCACTAAAGCCGACGATAGCATTAAGTGGTGTACGTATCTCGTGACTAACATTAGCAAGGAAAGCTGTTTTCAATCGGTCACTCTCCTCAGCCTGATTACGGGCTTTGATGAGTGCCATTTCTATCTCTTTTTGCTTATCAATACGCATGGAGGTGCCAACAATAGTCAAAGGATGGCCATTGGCATCACGCTTGTCCACGACAGCATAGGTTTCGCCCCAATTTATGACATCACCCAACGGAGAACGTGACTGATACTGTTCGTGAACCTGATCGACACGTCCTTCCACCAAATCCGTCATTCGCTCAGCTATACGCTTTTTATCCTCTGGCAACAGGTTATCACAAAATTGTTCTACATCAGAACCCGGTGGTATGGAAGGAATATCCAGTGCATCACGATAGTCGCTATCATAAGTGATGGTGCGCTCCCGCACATCAATATGCCATACAGCCAGTTTCATTGCTTTCAATACCAGATCATACTCTATCGTACGACGTTTAACACCATTTAGCATCGTCAGTTCAACTCCAAGCTTCTTATACTGGCGTTGCTGCCAAATTAGAGAAAGCAGCAAGAATACGACCACAAACAGTGCAACCAACCAGAACAGAATATCTATCTGCATCAGGTCGGCAAGAGCTACGAGGGGAAGTGATTCTATCGCGTTCATCCGGCTAAGCACTTATGATTGCGCAAAGTTACAAAAAAGATTCTGAAAACCAAAGAAAAATACAAATTTCTTTGGTTTTTTGCTCTGTTTGCACTACCTTTGCACCATATTTATATATATTTACATAATGGCACACCAATTTGAAATCATCGCCAAGACCTTTATGGGCTTAGAACCCGTCTTAGCGAAAGAGTTAGCACAACTGGGCGCAAACGACGTACAAGTAGGGCGTCGAATGGTATCATTCAAGGGTGACAAAGAGCTTTTGTATCGCGCTAATTTCCAACTGCATACCGCAATACGCATTTTAAAACCTATCAAGCACTTCCGTGCGCTCTCTGCGGACGACGTCTATGAAGGCGTTAAAGATATAGACTGGAGCGAATACATTGCCAACGACAAAACATTTGCCGTTGACTCAGTAGTATTCTCTGAAGAGTTCCGCCACTCCAAGTTTGTTGCCTATAAGGTTAAGGACGCTATCGTTGACCAGTTCCGTGAGCGCACAGGTAAACGACCCAATATCAGTATTACCAATCCAGACATCCGTCTGCACATCCATATCGCAGAAGACCAGTGCACACTCTGTCTCGATTCCAGTGGCGAATCGCTTCACCGTCGTGGCTATCGTCAGGAATCTGTTGAAGCGCCCCTTAATGAGGTATTGGCAGCAGGTATGATTCTGATGACTGGTTGGCAGGGAGAAACCGATTTCATCGACCCCATGTGTGGTTCTGGCACACTGCTTATCGAGGCTGCACTCATCGCTCGCAACATGGCTCCAGGTCTGTTCCGCAAGGAGTTTGCTTTCGAGAAGTGGCCAGACTTCGATGCTGACCTCTTCGACAAAATTTATAATGATGACTCACAAGAGCGTGAGTTCAATCACCATATCTATGGCTATGACGTTGACATCAAGGCTGTCAACACCGCCCGACTGAATGCCAAAGCTGCTGGTCTGACCAGTGACATCACCGTTGAGGAGCGCGACTTCAAGGACTTTACCCAGCCCAAGAACAAGAGCATCATGGTGACAAATCCTCCTTATGGTGAGCGTATTTCTACACCCGACCTGTTAGGGACCTATAAGATGATTGGCGAACGACTGAAGCACCAGTTCACAGGCAATGAGGCGTGGATTCTCTCATATCGCGAAGAGTGTTTTGCCCAGATTGGCTTAAAACCCAGCATCAAAATACCTGTTTTCAATGGTTCTCTGGAATGTGAATTCCGTAAATATCAGATGTTTGATGGTAAGATGAGTGTTTTCCGTGAAGAAGGCGGTGTTGTTAAGACCGAAGAGGAGAAACGTCAGATGGCAGAGAAACGTCGTTTTAAGCAGAATCGCGAGTTCAAAAAGCGTCTTGACGAAGAGCAAGAGAATGCCGAAGCAGACATTCGCTCGTTTAAGTTCCGCTCGCTGGAACGCAAGGAGGCAAAACCATATAGAGAGCCTAGGGACTCCAGAGATTCTAGGGATTCTAAGGGTTCTAAATATTCTAGAGACGGCAGAGACTCGAAAAAGTTCAATAAGGGTGGTCGCGGATTTGATAAGAGAAAAAACAACAGACGTTTCGACAATAATGATGAAGATTAAACACCTACTCATCTTAGCCTTCCTCGTATTGCCTCTCGCAATAAATGCTCAAGAGAGCAAACAGGAAGACAAAAAGGCTGAGAAAATCATTGACATGCTATTTGAAAAGATGCAAAAGCTTTTTTCTCTTGAGGATCTGAACTTTGGTGGCGCCAACTACCGCAACCTGCAGCCCGAGAACAAATGGTATGCATGGTGGGGCAATGAACTGGTACGCATCGACAAAGAGCAGTGTTTCCTCGTTGACAAGAAAACAGGCGAGGACATCCGTCCCCTTACCGATGATGAGAACAACGAACGAAAAGGTGGTGCGAAAGCCACAACAATTATCAAGGACTATCAATTATATGTCGTTGACGCACAAGGCAAGGAACATCAACTGACCACCGATGGCAGTCGTGAGATTGTGTACGGCCAAAGCGTTCACCGCAACGAGTTCGGCATCAATAAAGGTACGTTTTGGAGTCCTGACGGACAGCGCCTGGCCTTCTACCGCATGGACCAGAGCATGGTGACCGACTATCCACAGGTCAATATTTTCCCGCGTGAGGCTACCTACGAGCCCGACAAATACCCCATGGCAGGTATGAATGCCCATGTAGTGACAGTCGGTGTCTATGACATTAACACCGAAAAAACGATTTATCTCAAGACACCTAAGGGTTCAGTATGTGGTGACAGTGTTGCCACCTCCGCCCCTATCTATTTCACCAACATCGCTTGGAGCCCAGACAACAAAGCCATCTACATATTCGAACTGAATCGCGACCAGAACGACTGCCACTTAGTGAGCTATGATGCTATGACTGGCGAGCGCATCGCCGAACTCTATCGCGAGACCAGCGACAAATATGTAGAGCCCCTGCATCCCATCCAGTTCCTACCTTGGGACAGTAGTAAGTTCATCATGCAGAGCCAGCGCGACGGCTACAACCACCTTTATTTATATAATAAGGAAGGGAAGTTATTAAGTCAGCTAACCAGTGGCCCATGGGTTGTTCAGAATGTACTTGGTTTCAACACTAAACAGAAGAGTATTATCATTGAGGCTAACAAATACCACCCATTGCACCGTCAAATCTACAGTGTCAATGTTAGTAATGGCAAGATGACACAGTTGACTACTGAAGACGGTGTGCATCATGGTGAGTTGTCGGCATCAGGAACTTTTCTCCTTGACCGCCATTTACATCCCACCCAGCCTCGGAATATCAGTGTGATCCCCTTGTCCAGCGGTTCACCCGCTAAAGCCACCCGCTTATTCACAGCCGCCGACCCTTGGAAGGACTATGAGCAACCCATTTTCGAGTGTGGAAGCATCAAGGCTGCAGACGGAATAACCGACCTATACTATCGCATGGTGAAGCCTTATAACTTCGACGCTAACAAGAAATATCCTACCGTGGTCTACGTTTATGGCGGGCCTCATGCCCATAATGTCGAGGCATCGTGGCACTGGGCAAGCCGTTCGTGGGAAACATATATGTCGCAGAAAGGCTATATTGTCTTTATTCTCGACAACAGAGGAAGCGAGCATCGTGGGCGCGATTTCGAACAAGCAACCTTTCGCCAACTGGGACAGATAGAAATGCAAGATCAAATGAAAGGCGTAGAATATCTGAAGAGTCTGCCGTATGTAGACGCCGACAAGCTCGGTGTTCACGGCTGGAGTTTCGGTGGTTTCATGACCATTTCACTTATGCTCAACTACCCTGATGTCTTCAAAGTTGGTGTTGCCGGTGGTCCTGTTATCGACTGGAAATGGTATGAGGTAATGTATGGTGAACGCTATATGGATACACCCCAGCAGAATCCTGAGGGTTATGAGAAAACAAGTCTCATCAACAAAGCAGGCAACCTAAAAGGAAAACTCCAGATTATCACTGGTTACAACGACAACACTGTCGTGCCGCAGCACTGCCTGTCATTCCTCGATGCATGTATCAAGGCTGGTACTCAACCAGACTTCTTTGCATATCCGGGCGAGGAGCACAACATGCGAGGACATGCCAGTGTGCATCTACACGAACGCATCACACAGTATTTTGAAGATTATCTGAAATAGTTAAGAGATAAGAGTTATGAAAGAGGAGCAGATACTAGTCCGCATCACAGGACAAGACCGTCCAGGACTGACAGCAGCCGTGATGGGCATTTTGGCTAAGTATGATGCCCAAGTGCTCGATATCGGTCAGGCCGACATCCACAGTACCCTATCACTCGGTATTCTGATTCGCATGGATGAAATGAAATCAGGACTGGCTATGAAAGAATTGTTGTTCAAGGCCACAGAACTGGGGGTTAACATCGGTTTCGCGCCTATCAGTGACGATGAATATGAAAACTGGGTAGGCCATCAGGGCAAAAACCGTTACATTCTCATGGTATTGGGACGACAGTTGGAAGCCCGTCAGATAGAGGCTGCTACGCGCATTTTGGCTGACCAAGGTTTGAACATCGACAGCATCCTGCGACTGACAGGACGTAAGAGCATCAAACAGCTCGACAAGCACACCCGTGCCTGCATTCAATTCTCGCTGCGTGGCGAACCCATCAATCGTCAGGAGATGCAATCAAAACTGATGAAGCTATCGCAACAGATGGAGATTGATTTCTCTTTCCAAAGAGACGATATGTTCCGCCGTATGCGCCGCCTCATCTGCTTCGACATGGACTCTACACTCATCCAAACGGAGTGTATCGATGAACTAGCTGAGCGCAACGGCGTGGGCGATCAGGTACGCGCCATTACAGAAAGTGCCATGCGTGGCGAAATAGACTTCAAGGAGAGCTTCACTCGTCGTGTGGCGCTGTTGAAAGGATTAGATGTCAGTGTCATGCAGGATATTGCCGAACACCTGCCCATTACGGAAGGTGTCGACCGACTAATGAACATCCTCAAAACCTGTGGATACAAGATTGCCATTCTTTCTGGCGGATTCACCTATTTCGGCGAATACCTGCAACGTCGCTACGGTATAGACTATGTTTATGCCAACGAACTGGAGGTGGGCGAAGACGGAAAACTGACAGGCCGTTATGTCGGTGAGATTGTTGATGGGCACCGCAAGGCAGAGTTACTGAAGCTTATCGCACAAGTCGAGAAGGTTAACCTCGCGCAGACCATTGCTGTGGGCGACGGTGCTAACGACCTACCCATGATAAGCGAAGCAGGACTGGGCATAGCCTTCCACGCAAAACCCCGCGTGGTAGCTAATGCCAAGCAGAGCATCAATACCATAGGACTGGATGGTGTACTCTACTTCTTGGGATTTAAAGACAGTTATTTAGGAGAACAAGGAAAACTATAGAAATTATGAGAATACTACTTTTAGGCAGTGGCGGCCGTGAGCACGCCCTGGCATGGAAGATTGCACAGAGTGAGAAATGTGAGAAACTGTACATTGCACCAGGTAACGGTGGTACTGGTAATTGCGGAGAAAACGTAGCCATGAAAGCTGACGACTTCGAAGCCATCAAACAGTTCTGTGTCGACAAAACCATCGACATGGTGGTTGTAGGTCCTGAAGACCCACTGGTAAAAGGTATCTACGATGACATGAAGGTTGATGAGCGCACAAAGCACATCCCTGTCATTGGTCCGTCCAAGGCTGGTGCCGTACTGGAAGGCTCCAAAGATTTTGCCAAAGCATTTATGATGCGCCACAATATTCCTACAGCCCGCTACGAGACCTTCGATGGAGAGCATGTACAGGAAGGCTTAGCCTTTCTGGAAACGCTACAGGCTCCCTACGTACTGAAGGCCGACGGTCTGTGTGCCGGTAAGGGTGTACTCATACTCCCTACCCTTGACGAAGCCAAAAAAGAACTTCAGGAGATGCTGGGCGGTATGTTCGGCAATGCCAGCAGTCGTGTGGTTATCGAGGAATTCATGAGCGGTATAGAGTGTTCCGTCTTTGTATTAACTGATGGCAACCACTACAAGATTCTCCCTGAAGCGAAAGACTACAAGCGTATTGGTGAGGGCGACACGGGTTTGAACACGGGTGGCATGGGCTCCGTCAGTCCTGTACCCTTTGCTACCAAGGAGTGGATGCAAAAGGTGGAAGACCGCATCATCCGTCCTACCGTAGCAGGTCTGAAAGCTGACGGTATTGACTATAAGGGCTTTATCTTCTTTGGTCTGATAAACAGAACCAACACACCTACTGGCGAACCAGAGCCATACGTCATCGAGTATAACTGTCGTATGGGCGACCCAGAGACCGAGAGTGTCATGCTACGTTTGAAATCAGACATCGTCGATCTTTTTGAAGGTGTTGCAGCCGGTAACCTTGACCAGCATGCAATTACATTCGACGAACGTGCTGCTGTCTGCGTCATGTTGGTCAGCGGTGGTTATCCAGAGGCATACAAGAAAGGTTATCCCATTACTGGTATTGAGAATGTTGAAGGTAGCATTGTCTTCCATGCAGGAACAGCATTGAAAGATGGTCAGATTGTCACCAACGGTGGTCGTGTCATTGCCGTTTCTTCCTATGGAGTCAACAAAGAAGAGGCTCTCAAGAAATCTTTCACCGAAGCTCAGAAGATACAATTCACTGACAAGTACTTCCGTCGCGACATCGGAGCAGACCTATAAGAATGCATAATTAATAGTGAGAAAGCTACTGCAGAATAGGATTGCGGAAAGCAAGATGACCATGCCCGCCACCATCGCATATGCTTTGGCGGTGTGGTTATTGTGTGGTGTACTGTCAAACCATTGGTGGTGGCAGATAGGATGCTTTGCCGTCGCCACCTATTTAATGGTGCAACTGAACAACGCCAATGTCCTAATACGTATCTTCTCACGTATGGTGAGCAGTTCATTTCTGGCATTGTCGTGTGCTGCATGCTTTCTCTTCCCATTCTTGCGCGAAGCTGTAATGATTACTTGCTTGACAGCCTTCACCCTACTATTCTTCTACACTTATCAGGATAAGAAAGCGGTAGGACTCACATACTATGCCTTCCTTTTCTATGGAGTGGCATCGATAGCTTATGTCCACGTGCTCTTCTTTTTACCACTCATTTGGGTAATGATGATTACCAATACCATGTCTATATCATGGCGCACAGGGACTGCATCACTCTTAGGATTATTGACTCCCTACTGGTTTGGTTGCATCTGGCTGCTTTACAGGCAGGACTATTCACTACTCACAGAACACTTTACAGCACTGGCTGTCTTCGACAAGCCATTCAACCTCTACGGTATCACTGACAGTCAGAAAGCCACGCTAGCACTTATCATTCTGATGGCTGTAATTGGCACTATACACTTCATACGCAAGAACTACCTTGACAAAATACGAGTCCGCATGTTCTACGGTTTCTTCATTTGGATGGACTTGGCAGCTTTGGCATTCCTATTGCTGCAACCACAGCATTTCAATGCCATGCTACTCATTATGATACTGAACACCTCTCCGTTGATAGCTCATTTCATAGCACTGACATCGACCAAGATCACCAACATCGTCTTTCTGGTACTTTGCTTTGCAACATTACTGCTGACAGTTTATAATATATGGAATTCATCATTTCTCTACTCATAAGCTACGGTTATTGGGGAATGCTTATCACGGCCTTTATTGCCGGTTCCTTCTTTCCCTTTTCTAGCGAGGCGGTGATGACGGGACTGCTGGCTGCCGGTCTGGATCCTTGGGGACTAATTATATATGGCACCATTGGCAATGTGGCAGGCGGAATGTTCAACTACTTCGTTGGACGCATGGGTAAGCTGGAGTGGATAGAGAAATACCTTCACGTCAAGCAACAAGACCTAGACAAGGCTACTCGTTTTATGGGCGGTCACGGCGCATGGATGGGATTCTTTGCCTTTGTACCTCTGCTGGGTTCAGCCATCACCATCGTCTTAGGACTGATGCGTGCCAATATTCCTATCTCGTTGACCAGTATCGCACTTGGTAAATTCCTACGCTACGTGGTACTTATTTATGGTGCACAGCTTCTCATCTGATAAATTCCCTTAATTTCCCCAAATTTCTTTCCTAAAATTCTCCATTTTCAATTATAAGTATTACCTTTGCAGGTTGGAATAGAAAATCAATAGACCAAATAATGAAACAATTCAGAATCGTGGACAACATCATGGGCTGGCTGGCCTTTGCCATTGCCGCCATCGTGTATTGTTCCACCGTCGAACCGACTGCATCGTTCTGGGACTGTCCGGAATTCATTTCTACAGGTTATAAACTGGAAATCGGTCACCCCCCCGGGGCACCGTTCTTCATGCTCACAGCCAATCTGTTCTCTCAGTTTGCCAGCGACCCCTCACAGGTAGCACTTATGGTGAACATGATGAGTGCATTATTGTCGGCTGCAACCATCCTATTCCTATACTGGACCATTAGCCACTTGGTGCGCCGTCTGCTCATCAAGCAGGAGGACTTCCGCAATGCCACGACGCTGAAAGATATCCCTATGTACAAATGGATAGCTATCGAGGCATCAGCAATGGTGGGTGCCCTCATCTACACTTTCAGTGATACTTTCTGGTTCTCGGCTGTAGAGGGTGAGGTATATGCCTACTCATCGGCTTTCACCGCAGTTGTCTTCTGGCTGATCCTGAAATGGGAAGACCAGGCTGACCAGCCCCATGCAGACCGCTGGCTGGTACTCATCATGTATATGACGGGCCTCTCTATCGGTGTTCACCTGCTGAACCTGCTATGTCTACCTGCCATCGTACTGGTTTATTACTATCGCAAATTCCCCATCGACGACCCCAAGCGCGATTTGAAAGGTTCGCTCATCGCCCTGTTCATCTCGGTAGTCATTCTGGCTGCTGTGCTTTATGGTGTCGTACCCGGCATCGTACAAGTCGGTGGTTGGTTTGAACTATTCTTTGTCAATGTGCTGGGTTGTCCGTTCAATACGGGTGAGATTATCTATATCTTCCTACTTGTAGCCGCTATCATCTGGGCTATCTACGAAACCTACAACGACAAGGTTCCTAAGCGTCAGAACGCTGCCTTCCTATTGGCTGTCGCCATGTTGGGTATTCCGTTCTACGGACACGGCTATTCTGCTGCCATTATTGGTATCGTGGTACTCATTATCATGTGGTTCATCCTCGGTTACCAGATTAAAGTCAGTGGCCAGAAACCAAAAGCCCTCGTTAGTGCCCGCATAAAGAACACGTCATTACTCTGCATGCTGATGCTGATGATTGGTTATTCGTCATACGCCCTCATCGTGATTCGTTCATCCGCTAACCCGCCAATGGACCAGAACTCACCAGAGGATATCTTCACCTTGGGTGAATACCTAGGTCGTGAGCAGTATGGTCAACGCCCGTTATTCTATGGTCCTGCCTACACCTCACAGGTGGCTTTGGAGAAAGACGGAGAATACTGTAAGCCCGTCATGAAGAAGGGCGATCCCGTTTGGCAGCGTAAGGAGAAGGCCTCACCCGACGAGAAGGATGAGTACTTCGTAGTACGTACGAAGGACGAGTACCAGTATGCACAGAACATGTTGTTCCCACGCATGTACAGTTCCGCCCATCGTGGCAACTATGAGAGTTGGATGGGTGAAATCAGTGGTCGTGAGGAGATGTACGACCGCTGTGGCGAGATGATTAGCGTCAAGATGCCCTCACAGTTTGAGAATCTGCGTTTCTTCATCTCTTACCAGTGCAACTGGATGTACTGGCGCTATTTCATGTGGAACTTTGCTGGCCGACAGAACGACTTGCAGGGTAATGGAGAGTTGGAACACGGCAACTGGCTGTCAGGTTTCGACTGGTTCGATAACTGGCGTCTGGGCGACCAGAGCAAGCTGCCCGACGAGCTGAAAGAGAACAAAGGACACAATGTCTTCTATTGCCTGCCACTCATTCTAGGTCTTATTGGACTCTTCTGGCAGTCATTAGGGAAGCACCATAATAACAGCAAGGACCAGACAGGTATTCGTCAGTTCTGGGTAGTCTTCTTCCTATTCTTCATGACAGGTCTTGCCATCGTTATTTACCTGAACCAGACACCTTCACAGCCTCGTGAGCGTGACTACGCATACGCTGGTTCATTCTATGCCTACGCTATATGGTGCGGTATTGGTGTTGCTGGCATCATCGAGCTGCTGAAGGAAAGAATTAAGCGCATCAGTGCTGTCGCTATAGCATCTATTGCATCTATTGCTTGTTTAGCCGTTCCTGTTCAGATGGCAACTCAGACATGGGATGACCACGATCGCTCAGGTCGTTATACCTGCCGTGACTTCGGACAGAATTACTTGATGACATTGCAGGATAAAGGCAATCCTATTATCTTTACCAATGGTGACAACGACACCTTCCCCTTGTGGTACAATCAGGATGTGGAGGGTGTGCGCACCGATACCCGTGTTTGCAACCTGTCGTACCTGCAGACCGACTGGTACATCGACCAGATGCGTCGTCCAGCCTACGATTCACCCAGTGTGCCCATCTCGTGGGAGCGCATCGAGTACTGCGCAGGTACAAATGAGTATGTCTCTATTGAACCGGATATGAAAGAGGCCGTACTTGACCACTATCGTCAGCATCCTGATGAGGCCCGCCAGCAGTTTGGTGACAACCCCTTCGAACTGAAGAACATTTTGAAGTACTGGGTACGTTCCAAGAACGCTGACCTGCACCTGATTCCTACTGACACCATCTATATGACCATCGATAAGGAGGCAGTACGCCGTAGTGGTATGCTGATGGCAACTGACTCCATCCCTGATAAGATGGTTATCTCTCTGAAAGGGAAGCGTGCGCTATACAAGGGTGATCTCATGATTTTGGAGATGCTGGCTCAGTGCAACTGGGAGCGTCCTATCTATGTGGCCGTTTCTGTTGGCGACGACAACTACATCAACCTAGGTGACAATGTGATTACCGAGGGGTTGGCCTACCGTATTACGCCATTCACGACGACCCACGAGGGCAGACCCATCCCTGGCGTTAAGAACTTCGATACGGAGAAGACGTACGACAACGTGATGCATCGCTTTAAGTTCGGTGGTATCGACAAGCCCGGCATCTATCTTGACGAGACGGTCATGCGCATGTGCTATACCCATCGTCGCACGATGTCAAAGCTAGCTCTTGAACTGATGTACGAAGGCAAGGAGAAGAAGGCTGAAGAGGTACTGCGATATACTGAAAAGATGATTCCCTCGTTCAATGTTGCTCACAACTACAGTTCCGGCTCACTTGATATGGCTCGCACATGGGCTTCGCTGGGTAACAAGAAGGAAGCGTTGAACATCATCAACAAGATGTGGAAAAACTCCGTGCAGTATATGAAGTGGTTCTGCTCACTGGAGCAATACCGTTTCGATGCTGCGAAGCACGACTGCCTCGTAAACTTCTACATCCTCGAGCAGTTAGCATCACTCACTGAGATTGTTGACCAGACAACTTACGACAAGCAGATGAAGGAACTCTCGCTTCTCGGCAATATCTTCGAGCAGCGTGGTGGCAAACTCTATGGTGACGAATAATGTTTATTGAGCAACCATCCAAATGGCTGCGCTGGATGTACCCGAAGGCACTCTGGCGTATGGACCCACAGGAGAAGGCCGTCTATCTGACCTTCGACGACGGGCCCATCCCTGAGGCTACGCCTTTCATTCTTGATACACTGGCAAAGTATGGCATTAAGGCCACCTTCTTTATGGTGGGTGATAACGCCCGCAAGTACCCTGAACTGCACCAGCGCGTCGTTGACGAGGGACATCGAATCGGCAACCATACGCACAACCACATGGGTGGCTTGCGCCATTCTGTCCACGAGTATAGCTACAATGTAGAGAAAGCCAACGCCTATTTGCATACCAATTTGGTACGTCCGCCTCACGGCTGGATGCGTCACGACCAGTATGCGTGGCTCAGTCGTAAGTTTAAGATTGTCATGTGGGATCTCGTAACGCGTGACTACTCTAAATGGCTCACAGCTACTGATGTACTCAACAACGTGAAGCGCTATGCCCGCAACGGCAGCATCATCACCTTCCACGACTCGCTGAAAAGCATAGAGAAGTTGCGCATCGCTCTGCCTGCCGCCATCGAATGGTTATTGGCTGAGGGCTACGCTTTCAAAATTTTCGAGTAACAACTGACTGTTACATACAATAATAGGTGGAACCCGCAGGCTCCACCTATTTATTATAATCAAAGAATGTACGATTACTTCTGCAGTATCTTTTTACCGTTCTTAATCACAATACCCTTAAAATCGTTAGCAACCTTCTGACCAGCGAGATTGTAAACAGCACCATCGTTAGCCTGAGCAGCCTTTACAGTCTGGATAGCAGTAGCGCCACTTCCTGCTTCAAATCCATAGAAATTCATAGAACCAGTAGGATAAGTAAGCACCACTTCTCCTGCAGCGACCTCCACAGTAACGGCTGGATAAACCTTTGTTTCCTTTTCAGGGTCACTTTCGTCTAAACCTTTTACCAATACAGCATCAGCCTCCTGAACGACCTGATTGTAAAGCTCCGCCTCGTTCTGGGTGACTACAAGATTACGATCAGTGGCGCTGTTTGAACCAGTACGTGCATACACTTTCAATGTTCCTGCTTCTGCGATTGCCAGATGGATTTGATTCTTAGAACTACTCTTACCACCAGATTTCAGGCGATACGAGAATTTAGTCTGAGTATTAGCATCACCAAAATATGCGTTGTTACCATCAATGGCCATTTTACCGTCTGTGTCAACCAAAGTAATAAAATCTGCAAAGGATTTTCCGTCTAATGTACCTGCACTAGCGACATCACTCTCTTGGAAATAATACTTCTGTGCATTGGCACTCAATGCCATAGCGGCAACTGCAATAAGTGTAAAAATTTTCTTCATAAGCATTTTTGTTTTAGTTTATAAATTAATGTTTGATTGTGTTCTGTAGTACAATTACGCCACAAAGATACTTATTTAAACTGAAACTTCCAAATAATTAGGTGGTTAATACGTTTCTAATCGTCGTAAAGGTTTACGTAATGAACCTATTTCAGTCGGTCTTCAAAGGCAATGAAAGCCTTCTTAACGATGTCGACAGCCTCAGGAAGGGTACACTGCAGTTTACCACCAGAAGCGTTGAGATGACCGCCACCATTAAAGAAACGGGCAGCAACCTCATTGCAGGGGAAATCGTCTACAGAACGCAGACTAACCCATATCATCTGCTTCTCCGTGTCCTCACGTAACGAGATGCTCAACTTCAAACCCTTGATTTGCAACGGCATGTTGACCAAACCTTCCGCATCACCCTTGACAAAATGGAAACGTTTTTGGTCTTCACGACTCAGTGTGTAGTAAGCAGCATGACGCGCTTCATCAACAACCAGGCAGTTACATAGCACGTGACCCACCATGCGCAGACGATGCTCCGAATAGTTATGGTAGACATTGCGATATATCTTGTCCTTGTCAATGCGCTTAGTAAGCAGCTGTGAGATGATATAGTAGATATCACAGTCGGAGGAGTTATACGTGAAGCCTCCAGTGTCAGTCATCATGCCACAATAGACAGGAATGGCAAAGTGCTTGCTCAGCTGGTTGAAAAGTCCCAGCTGCCACACCACACGGAATACCAGTTCACATGTTGACGAGGCTTTAGGACGCGACACCTTGATGACGGCATCAACGTCTGGGTCAAGATGGTGGTCAATGAGCACTTTCTTGGCTGGAGATGCCTTCAGTGCCTCTTCCATTTGGTCGGTACGTGCCAACGTGTTGAAGTCCAGGCAGATGATGAGGTCAGCAATCTTCAGCACCATGTCGACGTATTCCTTACGCTTGTCGTAGCGTACTATCTTCTCACTATTGGGTAGCCACTGCAGGTAGTCGGGATATTGGTCGGGAGCCACCAACAAGGGGTCCTTACCCATCTGTCGGAGCACTTCGCCCATAGCCAGCACAGCACCCAAGGCGTCACCATCCGCATTCTGATGACAACACAAGACGATGGTCTCTGATTGGGAAAAGAGGGAGCGCAGCGCGCTGCACTCCCCTTCAGTCATTATCGGTTCCAGCATTGTCAATTATCCATTGTCAATTAAAACAACTTGTTGGGATAAATGCCCTCGTCAACCAGTTGCTGGATGCGTGCTACAGTAGCATCGCGGTCGGCAGCATAGGTTACGCCAAACCACTTGCTGGTGGTATCGAGAACTTCGCAGGTAGCCGTACCCTCAGTAATAAGTTTGTTGACCATCAAAGGAATGAAGAACTCAGCCTTTAGGTTCTCCATGTTCTTCGGGTCAGAGAGGAACTCCTTGAAGTACTCCTCGCTATACTCGAAGTAGTCGGGAGTAAAGCCCCATACATTCATGGATACAGGAGCATTCTCGTCGAGCGCCTGCCACTCGCCCTGCTCGTCTTTGAACTGGATGGTACCATCCTTGCGTAGTATCTCGGTACGCTCTACGACATCTGTCAGGTGACGCTGGTCGTTGTATGCACAGACGCCACGAGCCACAGCACCATTCTCAGAGAGTGTGTTGCAAACACGGAAACCCACCATTGCATACTTGTTCTTAGAACCCTCTGGCAGGTTGCTTAAGTACTTACCAATCTGCATGAAGCAGTCGCGACCATAGAAGTCGTCGCAGTTGATGACGCAGAAGGGCTCCTTGATAATATCCTTACCCATCAGCACGGCGTGGTTAGTACCCCAAGGCTTCTGGCGACCCTCAGGAACAGAGAATCCTGCGGGCAGAGCGTCAAGAGCCTGGAAGCACAGTTCACACTGCACCTTACCCTCGTACTTAGAGAGAATCTGCGTGCGGAACTGCTCCTCGAAATCCTTGCGGATAACCCATACAATCTTGCCGAATCCTGCCTGAATGGCATCGTAGATACTGTAGTCCATAATGGTCTCACCGTTGGGGCCCAGACCGTCGAGCTGCTTCAGACCGCCATAACGGCTGCCCATGCCTGCTGCTAAAAGAAATAATGTTGGTTTCATAATGTTTTATTGAATGTTTAATGTTATCTTCTTTGTGAGTTTGCGCTGTTTGTCCTTGACAGTCAGCGTCAGGTTGCCTGCCTGCTTTGCGCTACGCACCACCACGACGAGTTGTCCGTGGAACAGCTTCATCGTAGGCTGTTTGAACGACTCCAGCGAGGTCGCATCTCCATTACATACAGCCTCAAAGCTGCCAGCACCCGTAACCTCAAAGTCCAGCTGGTCGTCAGCATCGGGAATCAGCGTGCCCTGCTTATCAGTCAGCGAAACGGTGACGAAAGCCAAGTCCTCGCCATCAGCAAGTAAGAAGTCTGAAGGCTGATGGTTGATGGCTGATGGTTGATGCTGTGTCCACACGTCGAGTTTCAGTTGGGCGGGCTTGCCCGCTGTGCGCATGGTCTTCTCGCCAGCCTTCTGGCCATTGGCATCATATACCACCACCTTCACCTCGCCCGGCTCATACTTCACGTTGTTCCAGCGCAGGCGGTAGCGGTCCAGTCGCTCAGCAGGGTTCTTCGTTATCTTGCCCTGGCTCTTGCCATTGACAAAGAGTTCGCCGGTGGGATAGTCGGTATAGCAGTAGACCGGTGTCACCTCTCCTACCCTGCTTTTACCCCACGTCCAGTGTGGCAACAGGTGGATGGTGTGCTCCTTCGTGTTCCAATGCGAACGATACAGGAAGTAGCGGTCTTTGGGCAGACCGGCCAAGTCGCAGATGCCGAAATAGCTGCTGCGCGAGGGCCAGTACTCGTCGAAGGGCGTAGGCTCGCCCAGATAGTCGTAGCCCGTCCACACAAACTCGCCGATAACCCACGGCTTGTCGTCCTGCCAGCGCCAATCGTCGTCGGGCAGATTGCTCCATGCACAGTACTCTACGTCATAGCCGGAGCACTGGCCGTCGGCCTCCTTGATGGCTTTGGGGTCGTAGCCCTTGGCCCAAGAGGAGTAACGTGAGTTGTCGTCGGTCTTGACAGGGAATTTATAGACACCGCGTGACGACACGGTAGACGTGGTCTCAGAGCCCAGCAGATAGCCGTGCCACAAGTGGTCGAAGGTGTCCTGATAGCGGTGTAGACGATAGTTCAGTCCAGGCACGTCCATAGCAGCCAGGAATCCGGTGCTGACGGCATTGTCCGGACGGTCGCAGCCCTGTGTGACAGGACGCGTGGGGTCCAGTTGGTGACAGAGGTCCTGCAAGTGACTGGCCATCTGTCGGCCTCCCTCCATGCCCTGTTCAGGTATCTCGTTGCCTATCGACCACATCACGATGGCCGGGTGGTTGCGATTGGCTACGACGAGGTTGGTGATGTCCTTGTCGCCCCACTCGCGGAAGAAGCGGGCATAGCCATTCTTGCACTTGGGATAAACCCACATGTCGAACGACTCTGCCATGACCATCATGCCTAAGGAGTCGCAGATGTCCATCTGCATCTGACTGGGCATATTATGCGAGGTACGGATAGCATCGCACCCCATCGCTTTCATCATCTTGATCTGGCGAATCAGGGCTGCTTTGTTGACAGCAGCGCCCAAGGGACCGAGGTCGTGGTGCAGACAGACACCCTTGATCTTGCGTGACACGCCATTCAGCTCAAAGCCTTTCTCTTTCGACACACGGACAGTGCGGATACCTACCGTAAAGGTCTTCTGGTCAATGACCTTACCGAAGTCATCATATATCTTGCGGTCTTTGTCGGGCTTGCCGTCAAAGAGGGTCACATGCAACTTATACAAATAAGGTGTCTCAGGCGTCCACAGTTTGAACTGACGAGCCATGAAAGCGCCGATGGCCTTGTTACCTGTTAACGGTAATGCACTACTGGTTATCTGCTCGCCGTCAGGACCAACAAGTCTCATCGAGACGATAGGTTTGCCCTTAGGATTAACGATGGGCACCTCAACAGTAAATCTGCTGAGACTCTTACCCTGGACCTCTTTCCAGTTCAATATCGTCGTGGTGGTCAGTCCCCAGTCGTCAATGCGTGTCTCCTCTGGCGTCAGAATAAGCGTTACAGGACGATAGATACCGGCACCTGGATACCAGCGCGAACTTTCTTCCTTATTCTGCAAGTCCACCTCCAACAGGTTGTCGCCAGGCTTCACAAACGGGGTGACATCCACACGGAACGTGTTGTAGCCATAGGCCCAGTAGCCTGCCTTCTGGCCATTGACAAAGACCGTAGGCTCCGACATCGCACCATCAAACAGCAGTTCAGCATGTCCATTGAAACCTTCGGGAATGGTCAGCGTGCGCTTGTAGTAGCCCTTGCCTATCCATGGCAGGGCACCACTGCGTCCGCTCTTCTCCGTAGGCTCCGTCTCACCATTCTGCGTGATGGCTACGCGCTGCAGGTCCCACTTCTTGTCGAACGGTCCGGCAATAGCCCAGTCATGCGGGATGCGCACAGTCTCCCACTGCTGCTTGTCGCGTGAGAATTGCCACCCATCGCTAAGCAGCTGTTCTTGTCGCTGCTGTGCCGAGGCTATCAGACCAACAGCCAACAGCCAACAGCTAATCGCCAAAAATCTCTTCATTATCATATCATTAGTAGTAGTTTGGTTATTGTTTCAGGAATTTCACAAAGGCTGCCACATCCTCGTCATAGCCACGACCTGGCGCCAGCTGTTTACCCTCGCTGTCCAGGATGACATAGTAAGGCTGGGCATTGGTACCGAAACGGCTGCGCTGCAACTCGCTCCACTTGGCACCGATGGTGCGCAGCGTACGGGTGCCGCCCTGTCCGTCGGCCACCTCTACGGGTTCTGGCAACGGAGTCTTGTCGTCGACATAGAGCGACACGAGCACGTAGTCATTCATCAGCATATCTGCCACCTGCGGGTCAGTCCATACGGCAGCCTCCATCTTACGACAGTTCACGCAGCCAAAACCCGTAAAGTCTACGAGTATGGGCTTGCCCTCTCGGCGGGCAGCAGCCAGTGCCTCGTCATAGTCGCGGAAGCGGGCTTCGACCACCTTGCTGTTCAGGTTGAAGTCCTGGGTGTACATAGGGGGAGCGAAGGCACTAACGGCCTTACAGGGAGCACCCCACAAGCCAGGAATCATATAGACGGCAAAGGCCAGCGACACCAGTCCGCCCATGATGCAGACGACGGGCATGGGCTTGTTCAGTTCACCACCTATCTCGTCGGTCTGGAACTTCAGCCAGCCACAGAGGTAGGCACCCAGCAGACCGAAGATGACAATCCACAGCGAGAGGAACACCTCGCGGTCCAGGATATGCCAACCATAGGCGAGGTCGGCAACGCTCAGGAATTTCAGTGCGAAGGCCAACTCGATGAATCCCAGCACCACCTTCAGCGTGTTCATCCACGAGCCCGACTTCGGTGCCTGTTGCAACCACGAGGGGAACAGGGCGAAGAGCGTAAAGGGCAGTGCCAGTGCGACGGCAAAGCCCAGCATGCCCAAGGCAGGTGCCAGCCAGTTGCCTGTGGTGGCCGTCTCCACCAACAGCAGTCCGATGATGGGTGCTGTACAAGAGAACGACACCAGCACCAGCGTGAAAGCCATCAGGAAGATGCTGATATAGCCGCTGGTCGATGTGGCCTTATCGTCGACGGCATCAGCCCAGCGACTGGGCAGCTTGATTTCGAACCATCCGAAGAACGACAGGGCGAAGACCACGAGCAATATAAAGAGGAACACGTTGAATACGGCATTGGTCGACATGGCGTTCAGCGTGTCTGAACCGAAGAGCAGGGTAACCATCAGTCCCAGTGCGAGGTATATCACGACGATGCTCAGTCCGTAGGTCAGCGCGTCGCGCAGTCCTTTTTTCCGGTCTGTCTTGGCACGCTTCAAGAAGAAGCTCACTGTCATGGGAATGATGGGCCAGATGCAGGGCATCAACACGGCCAGCAGACCACCGACGAATCCCATCAGCAGGATGTAGAGCAACGAGTGGTCTGTGACCTTCTCTTCCACCATCGGCATCGCCACGGGTTCCTGCACTTCGGCAGTTACCGTTGAGTCTGTACCGGCAGGCATTTCTATCACTGCGACGGTATCTGCAGGTTTCTCAGGTTCTGGTGCAACAGGGACTACCTTCTCTTCTTTTATTTCTTTCTTATCTTCCTTCAACTCCTTGCAAACACCTTCTGTTTTGAATGCTACCTCCGTAGGTGGCAGACACATCTCGTCGTTGCACGCGCCATACTCCAAATAGCAGTCGATGACGTATTTCGATTGGGTGAAACGGACACGCTGTACGAACTGTCCCTTCTTCTCAAAGAAGCGCAGTTCCATGCCGAACATCTTGTCGTACTGCTTCGTTATCTGACCGCGGGGCTGTAGCTTGCCAACGGTCTCCACACCCTCCATCTTCACCACGTTAAATGTTGCGGAGATGGGACCGTCACTACCCATATCGGTGGAATAGACATGCCATCCGTCGTCAATGGTTGCACTAAAAATGATTTCAGCCTCGCCACCTTTCAACGTTTTCAACTGTGACGAGAAGTGTACGGGATTGACCATCTGACCTTCAGCAGCCAGCGTCAACAGTCCCACAAAGAGTATCAGTACAAGTCGTTTCATTCTATCGTTTTTGCTTTTCTGATGCAAAGGTACAAATAAGTGAGCGAAATACCAAATTTATTTGAGTATTTCCGAGCGAGAGTAGTTTCGACGAAGTCAAAGGTACAAATAAGTGAGCAGAATACAAAAGGAAAAGGCTTTTTTCTTTTGCAGTATCGAACGAAATGCTTACCTTTGCACTCGATATGGAAATCAAGAAGACACCACAGGCCGATATGGAACAGCGCAGAGCTACGGGATTTCTCCTGGGACTCATCTTTGTGCTAGCCGTATGCTATGTGGCGCTGGAGTGGAACTCTACTGAATCAGCAGGCGACGGCATCGACCCCATCGACCTCACCGACCTGATGCACGAGACGGAACTGGTTCCCATGTCGAACGAAGAGTTTATTACCCAACTCGAAGAGAAGCAACTCTCAGAGAAAGGTGAGCAACTGAACATCGTGGACGACGATGTGGAGGTAGAGAACAATGAGGAGGAGATTGCCAACGACGACGAGCAACTACTGAAGGAGTTGGAACAGGAGCAGGACGATAAGGCACTGGCACCGTTGGAGGTTGACCCGCAGAACCCGCTGAACTTCCACGTGGTAGAGGACCTGCCGCAATATCCTGGTGGTGCCGTGGAGTTTCTGAAGTGGCTCACCAAGACGCTGCGCTACCCCACCGTGGCCAGGGACAACAGGACACAGGGCAAGGTGGTGGCGGTATTCTACGTAGAGAAAGACGGCAGCATCACGGGCATCAAGATTACCAAGTCGCTGTCGGCAGAGTGCGACCGCGAGGCGCTGCGCGTACTTTGCATGATGCCTAAATGGCAGCCTGGCATCTACCACGACGAACCCTGCCGCACCAAGGTGTGCATCCCCATCGTGTTCAAGTTGTGAGACAAATAAAAAAAGACAAGAGATATGCTGAATTCAAGTGAAATCCTGAAGCTGGTCAACGACTTCCTGGCCCAGCTGCCCTACGAGAGAAAACCGAAGTCGCTATACGAACCCGTAGAGTATGTGTTGTCTATTGGCGGAAAGCGCATCCGCCCCGTCCTGACGCTCATGGGGTATAACCTGTGGAAAGAGGACCCAGAGCGCATCCTGATGCCTGCCGTCGGACTGGAGACCTACCACAACTACACGCTGCTGCACGACGACCTGATGGACAATGCCGACATGCGACGCGGCTACCCGACGGTGCACCGCAAGTGGGATGCCAACAAAGCCATCCTATCGGGCGACTCCATGCTGGTGCTGGCCTATCAGCGCATGCAGCAAGTTCCTGCCGACAAGTTGCCCGCCGTGCTGGAGCTCTTCACCGAGACTGCCCTGGAGATTGGCGAGGGACAGGAGTACGACATGACCTTCGAGACACGCAACGACGTGACAGAGAACGAGTATATCGAGATGATCCGACTGAAGACCAGCGTACTGCTGGCCTGTGCGCTGAAGACGGGTGCCCTGCTGGCCGATGCGCCCCAAGAGGATGCCGACCGACTGTATCGTGTTGGCGAACAGGTGGGACTGGCCTTCCAGTTGCAGGACGACCTGCTCGACGTCTATGGCGACCCGAAGGTCTTCGGCAAAGCCATTGGCGGTGACATCACGTCGAACAAGAAGACCTACATGCTCATCAATGCCTACAACCGTGCCAACGATGAGCAGCGCAAGGAACTGGAGCACTGGATTGGTGCCAAGGAGTTTAACCGCCAGGAGAAGGTGGCTGCCGTAACCCGCCTGTACGATGCGATTGGCATCCGCCAACTCTGCGAGGACAAGATCAACTATTATTTCCAGCAGGCCAGCCAGACACTCTCTGAGGTCAACGTGACTGACGAGCGCAAGGCTCAGCTGCGCCAATATATGGACGAACTGCTGCACCGCAATAAGTAAATTGTACTCGACGGTTCACCCGTCGAGAAAGCCAATGAACTATATCGACACCCATTGCCACCTGGACGGCGAAGAGTTTGCCCCGGACCGCGACGCCGTCGTTCAGCGAGCCCGTGAAGCTGGCTGCACCCAGATTTTCCTGCCGGCCATAGACGTGTCATCGTGTAAGACGGTACTTGACGTCTGTGCACAATACCCGGACTACTGCTACCCCATGTTGGGACTGCACCCTGAGGAGGTGAAGGCTGACTGGCGCGAACAGCTAGCCGCTATTCGTAACCTTCTCCAGTCCTCTCTCCTGTCTGAGAGGGCGGAGGGTGAGGTCTCTCCCATCGCCATCGGCGAGGTGGGTCTCGACTACTATTGGAGTCGCGACTTTGAGCAAGAGCAGCTGCAGGCTTTCGAAGAGCAGGTCAAGTGGGCCATAGAGCTGCAGCTGCCCCTCATGATTCATTGTCGCAAGGCACAAAACGAGATGGTAGCCATACTAAAGAGGTACGCGCGGGAATTGCCCGGCGGCGTGTTCCACTGCTTTACGGGCAACGAACAGGAAGCCCGTCAGCTGCTGGAGTTCGACCGCTTCGTCCTCGGCATTGGCGGTGTGCTGACCTTCAAGAAGAGCCACCTGCCTGAGGTGCTGCCCGCCTGCGTACCCCTCGACCGCCTCGTGCTGGAGACCGATGCCCCCTACATGGCTCCCGTTCCCATGCGTGGCCAGCGCAACGAGTCAGCCTTCATCCGCCACGTCATCGCCCGACTCGCCGAGGCCTATGGGGTCAGCGAAGAGGAAATTTGCCGACAGACGACCGCCACAGCGGAACGCATCTTTCGCGTATAAGTCAACATTCATCGTTCAACGTTCATCGTTCAAAAAACCCCCTCCTAGCCGGGAGGGGGTCGGGGGTGGGTTGTTGGAGTTTAGAGTTCCTCCTTCTCCACGGTGTTCAGAGGCAGCTCCTCAACCTTGCAACCCTGCAGGAACTGCTTCGAGCGGTTGCCGCTGCTGTCTGTGGTGCGCTCAGGCATGAAGACCACGTGCAGACCCGTGATGTGCTCGGCGACGCTGTACTTGGCAGCGGTCTGTGCCCCCTTCGACTCGATGCCGATCTTGAACGAGCCGAAGCCGTCCAGCTTCACGCGCTTGGAGTCCTGCATCTGGTCCTTCATCACCTCGACGAGCTCCTCCAGTACCGCCATCACGTCGGCCTTCTTCACGGTACAGTTTCGCTGGATAATCTCCGCCAGCTGACGGGTGCTGATGCAGGCCGTAGGAACGGCACGTGCATACCACTTTCCTGAACGCTTGGTACCAGTTGACTGGTCCTGATGCAAACGATAGAATACTGACATAACTAGTAATTTTTTTAATGGTTAATAATTTGGTTGTTTACTCTCTGTCTTGTCAGCCTTCTAGCTGGATTTACCAGCCTTGTAAGGCCTCCTTATCAGGCTTACAACTGCTGCTTATTAGGCTTGCCCGCACGCGTATCAGGCTGGCTTTTCAGCGTATCAGCTGTATTTCTGATTGACAATACAAAGGTACGAAAAATAGAGATGATTTCCAAATTATTTCGCAAAAAAGGCACGCAAAAAGACACGCCCTCGATTTGGGTGCCCCTCCATTTCTTACAATCTTACAATCTTACAACCTTACACGACGTACTTCCATTGATTGGTACTACTTTATTGCTAATTATTAATATATTATTATATATTAATAATTAGATAATACATTCCACTTAGGGACACACCCTGTGAAAGAATGTAAGAATGTAAGATTGTAAGGTTTTCGTATTTTCTTGAAAATAAATTGTGATTTATTTTACATTTCGCTCGGTTTTCACTATCTTTGCATTCAAATTCACTAACCTTTAATCAAGTGGACGACGCACTACTTTCTGTATCTTTCCATCAGCAGTCCTTACAACGTCTATAGGACCAAAGCGATAGAGGACTGTAGGACGAAGACCGAGGGATGAAGGCTGAGAGCAAAGTCCCGTAGTAGTGACAGTAAAGTCGAACGAAGCCAAACCATTATTGACAGCCATATTCGTGATGGGTTTAGACATCAGCTTGGTGCCATCACTATTTTCATTATTCAGCGTGGCGGCAGGTGAGGACGTGTTGGTCAGCGAGTTGTTCTCCTGATAAGGATAGGGCCAGTCTGCTCTCTGATAGGCGGATGTCTTGTTGTTAGCATGGAAGAGTTCATAACGCTTACGGCTGGAAGAGTTGGGAGCAACCTTCGTACTCGTCCAGATAGAGGGGTCAAATTCTACATGGAAAACGAGGATGCCACTGCTGGGAAGACCGGCGTCCCACCCCATCGGCTGGCGGTTCTCCACGATGTAATACTCATTCTCACAGCCATCGTTGCGGATAAGATATGCCCTACCCTCTTCTGCCAAAGCCGGCATATCAGTTATCGTGGTTGTCTCGTCCAATACTATAGGAATAAGCCACCCCATCAACCAGCGTTCGTGGGCAGAATAGCCTGGAGGCAGGTAACCGTCGCCATTGTAGTTGCCATAGTCCATAAGATCCCAATCATTCACAGTTTTTCCACCACTATAGTAAAAATCGGGAAATCCGAAGCAATGGGTATATTCGTGACAGATGGTGCCAAAAGAGCCGTAGTCGCCATTCTTTGTCAACTCGTTCAAGGCGCAGTAGCAGTCAACCAGATAGTCCTTATCGCCCGAAGAAACGGGAATAGGCTCACAATATACTCCCTCTTGGCGGTCCTTCAAGTGCTCACTCATCCACCACTGGTGCGGCCATATCAGATTAGAGCCAGAACTGTCGTGCATGCCATTACCGGCATATATGATGAGCAGTTGGTTGATGTAGCCATCGTCATTCCAGTCGTAGAGACTCCAGTCAATGTCACGCTTCAGGAGTTCCTCCATAACATCCTCGACGAGATACTGTGAATTCTCATCATCCGACCAAGTACTGGCATACTTTTCGGCATCGCCACTGACCTGCACATATATCAAGTCGAAGATGATGCTGAAGTCGCCATAACTCTGATCAAAGAAATAGTCATGGACAGACCCCTTGAAAGGATCCTCCATGAGGTTTTTAGTATTGAAAATCTTGTTCCATTGCGTCAGCGTGGCTGTCTCGTCGCCTACAAACGGACGATCGTTGAATGCCACCAATACAGTCAACTGGTGACGTTCACCGTGATAGAAATCACCACCTGGCAATCTTTCCTCACTGCCTCCACGGCGAAGACGCATACTCTCTGGACGCGGTGTTCCTCTGCGACAACCACGCTGAACGACAATATCTTCTGCTGCCACTGATGTTACCATCAGCAGCAACAGAAGAATCATTGATATCTTAGTTCTCAAATCAGACATCTTACTTCTTACATCCACTCGGGCACCAAGGCTTGAGGGTCTTGAAGAAGTCGTTACCCTTGTCATCCACGAGGATGAATGCGGGGAAGTCCTCTACTTCAATTTTCCAGACAGCCTCCATACCGAGTTCTGGATATTCTACGCACTCAATGCTCTTGATAGAGCTCTGTGAGAGAACGGCAGCAACGCCACCGATAGTGCCGAGATAGAAACCACCATGCTTCTTACAAGCCTCGGTGACGACATCGGAGCGGTTACCCTTGGCAATCATGACGAGTGAAGCACCATTAGCCTGGAACTCATCCACGTATGGGTCCATACGGTTGGCTGTGGTCGGGCCCATAGAACCGCAAGGATAACCCTCCGGTGTCTTAGCAGGTCCGGCATACAGCACGGGGTACTTCTTGAAGTAGTCGGGCATGCCTTCACCAGCATCCAGACGAGCCTTCAGCTTAGCATGAGCAATGTCGCGGGCCACAATAATCGTGCCACGCAGATTTACTCTCGTGGAAACAGGATACTTAGAGAGTTCCTTACGAACAGCATCGATACCCTCGTTCAGGTTAATCTCAATGCCCTTGCCACCCTCGCCCGGTTTGCGCAGCTCCTCGGGAATGAGCTCTGTGGGGTTGCTGTCCATCTTTTCCAGCCAGATGCCGTCGGCATTGATCTTGGCCTTGATGTTACGGTCTGCAGAGCAAGAAACACCCATACCGATAGGACAGCTGGCACCATGACGAGGCAGACGGATAACACGGATGTCGTGAGCCAGGTACTTACCACCAAACTGTGCACCCAGACCAATCTTCTGAGCCTCCTTTATCAGCTTCTGCTCCAGATCTACATCACGGAAAGCACGACCCGTCTCATCGCCCGTTGTTGGCAGACCGTCGTAGAACTTGATAGAAGCGAGCTTCACCGTCAGCAGGTTCTTCTCAGCTGATGTACCACCGATAACAAATGCAATGTGGTATGGAGGACAAGCAGCTGTACCCAGCGACTTCATCTTCTCTACGAGGAACGGGATGAGCGTACCCTCGTTCTGGATGGTTGCCTTGGTCATTGGGTAGAAGTAGGTCTTGTTGGCAGAACCACCACCCTTGGCCACCATCACAAACTTATACTCAGCGCCCTCTGTGGCCTCGATGTCAATCTGGGCAGGCAGGTTGCAGCGGGTGTTCACCTCGTCGTACATGTTGAGCGGTGCATTCTGCGAGTAGCGCAGATTGTCCTGCGTAAAGGTGTTGAACACACCCAGGCTCAGTGCCTCTTCATCCTCGAAACCAGTCCAGATCTGCTGGCCCTTCTCACCGTGGATAATAGCCGTACCCGTGTCCTGGCAGAAAGGCAGGATACCCTTGCAAGCCACCTCGGCGTTGCGCAGGAACTGCAGGGCCACATACTTATCGTTCTCTGAGGCCTCTGGGTCGGTCAGGATCTTAGCCACCTGCTCGTTATGCTCGCGACGCAACATGAACTCCACATCGTGGAAAGCCTGCTGAGCCAGCAGTGTCAGTGCCTCCTTAGAGACCTTCACGATCTGCTTACCTTCAAACTCTGACGTTGTAACGCCTTCCTTACTCAACAAGCGGTACTCCGTCTTGTCCTCGCCCACCTGAAACATGGGGGCATACTTAAATGCTACTGGATTTGCCATAATAGTTGTTTGTATTTGTTAGTTACTAATATCCGAAAATCTCTTCTGTCGTCAAACGACGAACTGGACCATACTGCTGGAGTGACTGGATGTCAAGCTCCTTCTCATTACCGAGGATGACATAGCGCCATGTCTTATGGGCCATACGGCTCTGCTCAAATTTGACAATATCCTCCAGCGTAGTGCCAGGCAGGGCCTTGTAGATACGCTCGTTCTCATCATAGTCGATGCCACGCTGTTTAGCCCACAGCCACTTGGTGATAAGTCCGTACTTGGTGGTACGATCGCTGGCGATACGCTTCTGAACAGCCTCCTTGGCCACCTTGAACGATGCAGCACTCTGCGGAATAGTGTCGAGAATGACGTTGAACTGACGGACGCAATCCATCATCTTATCGTTCTGCGTGATGATATGTACCATCGCATATTCCGAATCGTCCTTATACGATGCATCTGCATAGAAGGCAAAGGCATTGTAGGCCAGACCACGGCTCTCGCGCATCTCCTGGAAGACGATGCTGGACATAGCGCCACCATAATACTCGTTGAAGACTTCCTTGACGGCAGCCTCATCGGGATTGAACTTATTGTCTTCAATACAGAACATGCGCATGTAGATGTTCTTGGCATCGTAGGGTGCAATGAGCACCTCGCTCTGGGCAGTGGGCTGCTTGGTATAGTGCTTGCCCTCAGGAACTGGTTTCAGAGCGGCAGGAACGATGTGGCCGCTACCCACCGTCTCACAAAGCTGCTGCTCAGTCATCGGACCATAATAAAGCACGGTATGCTCGTACTGGTTCAACTGTTTCAGTAGGTCTAACAGTTCCTGAGGATTAATATCCTGCAACTGCTGTGCTGTCAGAGTATTGCGATAGGCATTGTAGGGGCCATACATACCATACTGCACCAGATATGCAAAGTTATACTGCTGGTCGAGTTTGTTGTCGGCACGCTGTTTCTCACGCACAGCGATATACTGGGAGTAAGCATCTGTATCCACCTTCGCATGCTGCAACACATTCTCAAGCAACGCCAGTGCCTCAGCCATATTCTCGCCCAGACCACTGAGTTCCACAGTGATGGTACGGTCATTGACAGATATTCTGTAGTTGCAGGCCAACTTGTAGAATTGCTGCTTCACCTCCTGGGGGGTAAGTTTGTCGGTACCTAAGTAGTCGAGATACTCGGCAGCATAGGCATACTTCAGCTCAGACTCCTCACCAAACTCATAGCGGAACGAGAGGGTAAAACGGCCATTCTCCACATTCTTGACATAGATATAAGGCAGTTTTACACTACCATCCTTGCCCATCGGCATATCGCCAAAGGTAAGGTCGCTCTGGAAATCTACGAACTTAGGTTCAATGGGCTTCACCTTTGTATTCTGGATATCCTGCACAAACTGGCTGACAGTATCGCGGTTAGTGGGGATAGGCGTAATCTCAGGCTTATCTATCTTCTTCTGGTTGGGGTCGACACCCTGACGCTTATAAATAGCAACATAATTGTCTTGGAAATGACGATTGACAAAGTCCATAATTTGCTGCTTCGTCATACCTTCCATACGCTCTAAACGCTTGGCGACCTGTTCCCAGGGAGTACCGTTAATGAAGGCCTCGACATACTCGCCAACACGCTCATCATTGCTTTCCAGAGAATTATAATAGCGTAACTTCAAGTTGTTGATGACAGAGGGCAGCAGGTCGTCAGAGAAATCACCCTTCTTCAGTTTGTCAATCTCGCCAAGAAGCAAACTACGAACATCGTCGAGGGTCTGTCCTTCACGGGGATTACCCATGAGTACAAACATCGAATGGTCAAGCATCTGGTAGTTCCAGGTTTCTGCGCCTAGCATCTTCATCTGCTGGTTGATGTTGAGGTCAAAGAGACCGGCAGTACCATTGTTCAGCATCATATCAACCACACGCAACGTATCGCTCTGCAACGAAGAGGCTTTCTCAAAACGCCAGCCCAGCCACAGGTTCTCAGCCTCAGGACCGACAACGGTAGTGTCGATGGGAGCCGTTATCTCTGGCAGAGCAGGGAACTCAGGCTGACTGACATCCTCACCAGGTTTCCACTGACCAAAATACTTGTCAATGATGGCAATCACCTCGTCAGGGTCAAAGTCGCCAGCCATACAGATTGCCACATTATTGGGAACATACCACTTCTTGAAATAGTTCTTGATATTCGTAATGCTGGGATTCTTCAAGTGCTCCTGAGAACCTAACGTGGTCTGCAAGCCATAGGGATGAGTGGGAAACAATTTACCCATCATAGCCGCCATCTCCTTGCGGAAGTCTTGCGTCAGACTGATGTTGTACTCTTCGTAGACAGCTTCCAGCTCAGTATGGAAACCACGGATAACCATATTCTGGAAACGGTCGGCCTGAATCTTTGCCCAGTTCTCAATCTCGTTGCTGGGGATATCCTCGACATAGCAAGTGACATCATTCGAAGTGAAGGCATTAGTTCCTTCAGCACCAATGGCCGCCATCAGTTTATCGTACTCGTTGGGGATGAAGTATTTAGCGGCTAACTGCGAGACAGAGTCGATTTCGTGATAGGCCTGACGGCGCTCAGCGGGGTCTGTCAATGTGCGATACTTCTCGTAGCGCTGTTCTATTTCATCGAGCAATGGCTTCTCAGCCTTAGCATCTGTAACGCCAAACTTGTCGGTCCCCTTAAACATAAGGTGCTCCAAGTAGTGAGCCAGACCCGTCGTCTCAGCAGGGTCGTTCTTGGAACCTGTACGTACAGCAATGAAAGCATTCAGACGGGGTTTCTCCTTATTCACACTGAGATACACCTTCAGACCATTGTCGAGCGTATAGATACGCGTCTTCGACAGGTCGCCCTTCACTTCGTCGTACTTATACTTGCTGCAGGAAGTAGCCAACAGCCAGCAGCTAACAGCTAAAAGTAAAGACAATTTAATCTTCATAATCTATTTCGTGATCCAATTTTGATATAAAGTCATCGAAAACTTCCTGCTCTACATCGCCCATAGCGAACTCCTTCTCAGCATCTTTACGAATCTCTGCAATCCATGCACGACGGGCACGGACATAGTCTTCACGGATGCGCTGAATGGCTGCATCGTTGAGTTCGTCGAGACCATAGTAGTCGAGAATCAGCTGGTAGGTCCACGTCCACTGGTATTCGCGGTAGTGCTCGTTGATGTTATTGAAGCGGTCTATCACCTCACGGATGCTCTCAATGGTTCCGTTCTTGATGTCGTTGAGCAGGCGTTCCTCTTCACTGGCGGGCAACAGCAGACCAGAGAGGTCATTCCATTGTCCCAAACCGATTTCACCTACAGGCTTGCCCAGCCAGTTGCCCTTAACGGCACGCTTCAGCACGGCACCCATATAGATGCGCAGAGCGATATCATAGTACTTGATACCCTTCTTCAGCGACGAGGCATTGATGATATACTCCTGGAAGTTGTATGACGACACATTCTTACCACCAGCCTGGCGCAGATTCTCCAGAATCTTCTTACCTTCTACAATCTCACCAACGGTGAAAGGTGACAGCCAGTCGAAGTTGATGATGCTCTTACGACTGGAAGCGGCACGTTTGTCGCGCTTGGGCCACTTCTTGATATCGCGGTAAAGACCCACCGTGGTAATGTTACGACCTGGGACAATATACATAGTCTCCCCATAAGCCAACAGATAGGCAAAGGGCAAGCAGCGCATGTCGGGGTGGTTCATCAGCTTACCAAAGCAGACCGAGAACGAGCCAATCTTAGCGGGCATCAGCACATAGGCACCAGAAGCGGTCTTCGAACCACGCTCAAGAACGCCATAGTGCAAGGGACCCATCTTATAGGCATGGTTGGAGAAGTTGGTGTTCGAGCCTGCATTATAGAATGAGAACTCACCACCAATGAGCAGCGAGCTCTTATGGTGTGAGGCAGAGAACGGACCGCAGAAGGCTGCACACGCCTCACCATTAGCCATATAGCTGTTGGCAAAGAATACGCTGGCCTCAGCAGTAAAGCCATTGGTTATCTGACAGGCCTCGCCCACGAAACAGTCTTGCATCTTCACGGAGTTGGTGATAGAGCAGCCATTGGAGATGATGCTGTTCTCGCAGATAACGCCAGTTCCGATATATACCGAGTCGTCTTTCGAAGAAAGGATGGTACAGTCGCTCAGACGGGCTGCGCCATTGATCTCACAATCCTCTTTGACGACGGTATTGGTAATCTCCTTGGAGTTGATAATCTTCACACCATTGCCGATGGTGCCACGCTCTGGCTGAGTAAAGCGTATCTCCTCATTAATCAAGCGTGTCAGACTGTCCTTCAGCTGTTTGTCCTTGAAATACTTGACCATGAAGGCGGCCAGCTGTGAGTTCAAGTCGTGGAAGAGTACCACGTTGCCATCACCCATCTCGTTGAGCACACTGATAAGATGGCCCTCACCAAACGAGGCGCCTTCAGTAGTCTCCATCGTGGAAATGTTCGAGATGTAGCAGTCGTTACCTATCGTATAGTTGTTGATGAAGTTGCCCACTTTCTCAATGAGGCAGTTATCGCCAACGGTGACGTTACGCAAGGTTGCGTCGTTGATACCTGAGTGTTTTACAAAGCCTTTAGAAACTTCTACCTGTTTTTCGAAGACACCCAGTCGGATATCGCCATAGAGAATGACACGGTGGAAGTTATAGGGAGAAAACTCGTCGGCGACCTGTACGCGCTGCCAGTCCTCAGCCCAACAGCTATTGTTTTCGAGTACACGAATCTCGTCGTCTGTCAAAAATCTGTAGTCTCTCATAAAATCATCTATTTTGTGTTTGGTTCAATATTCTTCTTTTACATACCTTCATCCTGCTCCTCAATAGTATACAGGAAGTCGTTATACGGGTATTTCTGAACGTGGAGTTCACGGACACGCTTGTAGAGAATATCGCGCAGCGTGTCAATATTCTCCTTTTGCTTAGCAGAGATGAACAGACACTCCAGATAGTGCTGGTTCTCACCACTACGCGCCATCCACGTCTGCTTCAAGTCGTCGAGCGTCAGGTTCTCCTTGGTAACGGGTGTCAGGTCGTCGGTCTCTTTCTCTACCCACGTATAGGCATCAATCTTGTTAAACACCAACATGGCAGGCTTCTCAGCGCAGCCCAGTTCCTTCAAGGTTTCCTCAACCACGCGAATCTGTTCTTCAAAATCGGGATGGGATATATCCACCACATGCACCAACAGGTCAGCCTCACGAACCTCATCGAGCGTAGACTTGAACGACTCCACCAAATCAGAGGGCAACTTGCGAATAAAACCCACCGTGTCAGCCAATAGGAAAGGCAGATTATCGATGGTCATCTTGCGCACCGTCGTATCAAGGGTGGCGAAGAGTTTGTTCTCGGCAAAAACATCACTCTTCGACAGCAGATTCATCATCGTGCTCTTACCGACATTGGTATAGCCCACCAGTGCCACGCGAATCAGGCGACCACGGTTCTTACGCTGAGTGGTCTTCTGTTTGTCAATTTCCACCAGACGTTCTTTCAACAGCGAGATACGCTGGCGAATGATGCGCTGGTCCATCTCCAACTGGGTTTCACCAGGACCACGCAAACCCACAGAACCTTTACCGCCACCAGAGCCTGAGCCACCACCCTGGCGCTCCAAGTGCGTCCACAAGCGTTGCAGACGAGGCAGCATATAGCGATACTGTGCCAGTTCCACCTGCGTCTTGGCTTCAGCGGTCTGGGCACGCATGGCAAAGATGTCCAAAATCAGCGAGGTACGATCCAAGATCTTCACCTTCAGTTCATTCTCGATGTTACGTATCTGCTTGGCCGACAGTTCATCATCGAAGATAACCATGCCTACTGGCTGTTGGCTGTTGGCTATTGGCTCTTGGCCGTTTTCCAACGCTTCCTCGTAAGCATCTTCTTGTTGCTTGATATATTGGCGAATCTCTTCGAGCTTTCCCTTACCGACATACGTCACCTGACTGGGGCCTTGCACCTTCTGCGTGAAACGCTTCACAGTGACGGCACCGGCAGTATCGGCAAGGAATTCCAGTTCGTCGAGATATTCCTTAGTCTTAGCCTCATCCTGCTGCTGTGTAATGAGTCCAACGAGCACGGCAGTCTCGGCCTTGGCTTCAGAGATAACAAATTCTTTCATACATATTTATGATATATCCGTGCAAAGGTACGAATTTTCTTTCTTTTTTTATTCTATTTATTCTTTTATTTTTTGTTTTTTCTTTACCTTTGCACCCGATAAGACAAAAAACTTTATATTTTTCGCTTATGAGAGTAATTATTGAACCCGACTATCAGAAAATGTCGCAATGGGCTGCAGAGCACGTCATTGAGCGTATCAATGCCTTCCAGCCCACCAAAGAGAAACCATTTGTACTGGGTCTGCCCACAGGTTCGTCACCTGAGGGAATGTATGCTTGTCTGGTGAAGGCCAACAAGGAAGGTCGCGTATCGTTCAAGAACGTGCTGACGTTCAACATGGACGAGTATGTCGGACTGCCTGAGGAGCACCCAGAGAGCTACCATTCATTTATGGCTCGCAATCTGTTCAACCACATCGACTGCCCCAAAGAAAACATCCATATCCTCAACGGCAACGCCAAGGACCTGGCTGCTGAGTGCGCACACTATGAAGAGATGATTCAGGAAGCTGGTGGTATCGACCTGTTCATTGGCGGTATCGGCCCTGACGGACACATCGCCTTCAACGAGCCTTACAGCTCACTGACCAGCCGTACTCGCGTAAAAACGCTGACTACGGACACCATCATTGCCAACAGCCGTTTCTTCGACAACGACGTCAACAAGGTTCCCAAGCTGGCTCTCACCGTTGGTGTAGGTACCGTGATGGATGCCAAAGAGGTGATGATTCTCGTCAACGGCCACCACAAAGCACGTGCCTTGAAAGCTGCTGTCGAGGGTGCTGTCACTCACGAGTGGACTATCTCAGCCCTGCAGATGCACGAGCACGGCATTATTGTTGCCGATGAGCCTGCTACTGACGAGTTGAAGGTTGCTACCTACAAGTACTTCAAGGATATCGAGAAGAACAACCTGTAAGATTTCTGAAATAAGAAGTAAGATAACAAAAACTTCCAGCCAAATGGTTGGAAGTTTTTTATTTCTTCAGTTTGAATGAGTTTTCAATGCTGGTGAGCTCGGCAGAGAATTCCTTATCGACCTTCAAGCGCTGCTCAATGGTAGAACAGCTATGAATAACGGTCGAGTGGTCACGCCCACCAATAAGCTGTCCGATGCGTGATGCAGGCATCTTGGTGTATTTCTGAGCCAGATACATCGACACCTGGCGCACCATTACGAAGTCACGCTTGCGGCTCTTGCTGAACACATGCTGCTGTGGCACATGATAGTGATTGCAGACCTTCTCCAGGATATCATCGACGGTCAGCGGCTTGTTATCAATCTTCACAGCACGCTTGACCACGCGCTCAGCCAATCGCATATCGACATTCGTATTATAGACAATCGAATAGGTCAGCAACGAATTGACGACACCTTCCAAATCACGGACAGAACCGTTGGCCGTCTCAGCAATAAACTGGATGACGTCAGCAGGAATCTTCAGACCGTCACGACGGCACTTGGCATTCAGGATATCTATGCACAGCTGCACATTGGGCTTCTCCAACTCTGCAATCAGTCCAGAAGAGAAACGTGTCAGCATACGCTCTGGCAACCATCCCAAGTCAACTGGTGGACGATCGCTGGCCAGGATAATCTGCTTACCCAGACGTGACAGGTGATCGAAGATGTGGAAGAATGTAGCCACCGTCTTCTCAGCAGTTGCCCACTCCTGAACATCATCGACAATCAACACATCAATGCTCTGGTAGAAGTTGATGAAGTCGTTGACGGTATTCTTACGGCTGGCATCGGTAAACTGCACCTGGAAGAGACGTGCCGACACATACAGTACACGCTTCTGGTGGTACATCTCCTTGCAACGCACACCAATAGCATTAATAAGGTGGGTCTTACCACAGCCTGAGGGACCAAAGACGAAGAAGGGGTTGAACGTCGACTTTCCTGGATGCTCGGCAATAGACAGTCCCACGGTGCGTGGCAACTTATTGCTGTCGCCCTCAATATAGTTATGGAAGGTTTTGTGGATATCCAGCTGCGGATTCAGGTCACGCTCAACAACATCTAGCGTCGTAGGTGCCTTATTAGCACGATTTGTTGCTGGTGCGGGCTCTACGCTGGTAGGCTCCTCACCCTCCACCACTGTATTAATGCGGTGCTGCTTGTCAGTAACGACACGATAGTTCAGCTGGACCTTCTGTCCGAAGCAACGTGTCAGCACCTTGCTCAGCAAGTTCACATAGTACTGCTCCAAGTACTCATACACGTACATACTAGGTACCTGTACGAGCACAGACTGGTGTTCCTCATCGTATTTCTCGAACACGATGGGCGCGAACCATGTCTTGTATTGCTGCTCCGTGACGTTGTCCTTAATCAGACTAAGGCAGTTGTCCCAAAGCGCCTTTGGATTATTTACCATGCGGCGTTACTGTTTTTTGTTTAACGAAAAGACGATTGTTAGTCTTTTTTGGTTATTGTTGTTTTCGAATGCAAAGGTCGCAATTTTTTTTCAATTCTGCAAATCTTCGGTTTTTATACGAACAAAGACCAATTTCCGTAAATCACTGATATTGCAAGCGTTAAGATTATTTTTAGACTTTTTATCCATCAACACACTTGCAAAAATCTATCTCTTTATATTTCAGCATTTTAGCGCATACATGCACATCGCCGTAGCGGTGTGCATGTATCGTAAATGAGGAGCGCTAAACGTTTGAAATATCAGGCACTTCTGACGATTCTGTAGAAAAATATTATAGCACCTTTCCTATTTAGACAAATTAAAAATTATAAACTATTTACTTGTCCTTTTTCCCAAAAATCGAGAAGTGTACGTAGCGCTTCGGATGAGCCTTCAGGTCTGTCAGCAGTGAGTCGGCACTTGCAGCCGTGGCTGTCAGGTTGTTATAGAGTGTCTGGTCGCGCATCAGCAGTCCCAGCGTACCCTCGTTGCTGTTCAGGCGCTGTGTCATCTGCTCCACGTTAGCCAGCGTCTGGTTGACCTTGGCATTCATCGCTGCTACGTCGATTTGAGACAGGTTATGCGTCAACTGCTGGGTATTGTCCAGCACGCCGTTGGCCTTATTCATCATGGTGGGCATCTCGCGGTTCAGCGAAGCCGACAGCGTTCTCAGCTCCTGACTGGTAGCATTCAGGTTGTCCGTCATTCCCTCTACGTTGTGTAGCGTATTGCGCAGGGCAGGGTCTGACAACAGCAGATTCAGACTGCTCATGATGCTGTCCAGCTTGGGGGCGATATCCATGATGACGGGCATCATCTCGCCCACCTTACTCATAATGCCTTGCTCCATATCACCGCTGATAGTGTCGCCGACGCCTATCATGTGGATGGGGTCGTCAGAGAGCACCAGATTAATCTTGATATTTCCCAGCAGGTCGCTGGCCAGCTCAGCACGCGAACCCACAGGCACACGCATCTGCTTGTTCAGACCAATCTCAGCAATAATCTTTCCGTGAGGATCGTAGTCGTAGTCAAGCGCTTTCACCACACCCACACGATAGCCATTGGCATATACGGGCGACGACACTGCCAGACCTGTAGCATCAGAAAACGCCACATACATCGCATTGTCGCTTGAGAAGACACTCAGTCCTTTCAGGAACTGCAATCCGAAGAACAGCACGACGATACCGAATATCGATACGAGTGCTATCTTGATTTCCTTTGTAAATTTCATATCCGTTGTTATTTACTTTTTCGTCTTTCTGCTCTTAAACTCTGCTATCGCCTGACGCACATCCGTCTTCTGACCGTTCTTGAAGGCGATGATGAAGGCTTCAGGGAACTTATCCAGCAACGACTTGCGCAACTGGTATATCTCGTTATAGTCCGTAGATGCACCGACCGTGAACTTATACAGCCCACCTTCTTCGTAGCAGTCGATACCCGTCTGACCCTTGAACTGAGGCGACGAGGGCGACAACTTCGAGCCACTGGCCAGAATCTGCACCTTGAAAACAGGGGCAGAAGAATCAGCAACAGCAGGTTTCACAGGTTGGGCTGCTGGTTTCTCGACAGGCTTTGCAGGCTGGGCTGCAGGAACTGGAGCCGCAGGCTTCTCGGCGGGTTTCTCTGCAGGTTTTTCCGTAGGTTTCTCAACGGGCTTCACAACAGGTTTTTCTGCAGGTTTCTCTGCAGGAATAGCTGCTGGCTGTTCCACGACAGCTGCTTTCTGAGCGGCAACGCTGTCCACCTTTTCCTCAGCTTCCTTCTTCTTACGTTTCTTCTCTTTCTTGTTTTCCTTCTTGTCCTCCTGCTTCACCTCTTGCTTGACGGGTTCAGGAACGACAGTAGGAATCTGCACCTCTTCCTTCGGCTGGGGCTCTACCTTATAGGGAACACCCACGTTGGTGTCGTATTTCCGCTTATAGTCCACGAAAGCCTGATAGATGCCATAACCCAACTGGCTGACACCCGTAGAAGAATCGAGGTAGCGCTCCTCATCAGGTGTCGAGATGAATCCCAGCTCTATCAAGCAGCTGGGCATCGACGTTTCTCTCAGCACCAGGAATCCAGCCTGCTTCACGCCCTTGTTCTGACGATTGGCTGCAGCACACGTGCGACGCTGTACGAACTTGGCGAGTTCCACGCTCTGCGCCATGTTGTGGTCCTGCATGAATTCAAACATGATATAGCTCTCCGACGAATTGGGGTCGAAGCCCTGATAGCGCTGCTTATAGTCCTTCTCATAGAGGATGACCTCGTTCTCACGCTTAGCGACGGCGAGGTTGTCGGCAGCACGGTGCATACCCAGCGTATAGGTCTCCAAACCTCGCGAGATATGTCCCTTCGGCAGGGCATTGGTATGGATGGAGATAAACAGGTCGGCCTTGTTCTTGTTGGCAACGTCGGCACGGGTGTGCAGGGGGATGAAGACGTCAGTCTTGCGGGTATATACCACCTTCACATCCGGACAGTTCTGCTCCACCAGCTTACCGAAGGCCAGCGCCACGTTCAGGTTGATAATCTTCTCTTTGGTAATCTTGCCCACCGCACCTGCATCATGACCACCATGACCAGCGTCGATGACCAGCGTAAAACGCTTGTTGGCAGCAACACCAGCCACTGCCACGCATATCATTAATATAAATAGGTATAGTCGTCTCACTCCTAATTCTTAACTCCTAACTCTTAATTCTTAACTCGACGCTCGCGCCCTTACAGTCGGCACCCATCGGTGGATTACATTTCGTCACGCTGACGGTCAGCGCCGTTATCTGCGGAAATTCGTCCAGCACGCACTGCCCTATCCTACCCGCCACATGCTCCAGCAATTGCGAGGGCTCGGCCATCACGCGTCGGACCACCTCGTAGAGCTCCGCATAGTTGACGGTGTCAGCGACGGCATCGCTGAGGGCTGCACGACTCAGGTCGGTCTCCACCAGCAGCGACACCAGGTATTCACCACCTACGCGTCGCTCCTGCTCCATCACGCCGTGGTAGGCGTAGAAGCGCATGTCTTGCAGTCGGATGCTGCCCTGCGTTATCGTCATCCGTCACTCTTCGTTCTTTACTTCACCCTCTTCAGCACCTTCGCCCAGATACTTCTTCAGGGCACGCTCCACGCCGTTCTTCCACGTGTTGATGTTCTCCGACTGCAGCTGCAGCGAAGACACCAGCTTGATGACGTGTTCAATGGGCATGCGGTAGCGCAGCACGCCACTAATCAGCTTGGCGTAGTTCCAGTACTCAGGGTTGAACTTCTCCGACAATCCCTCTACGGTAATCTTATAGCCGCGGGTGTTCTCAAACTGGAAGTCGTAACGCTTCGTACCGTCGTTGTTCACCTGCTTGATAATCTTTCCCTTGGTCACTGACTTCGGCAACAGGATACCCTCCTCGTCGTCCTGCAGACCAGTAAAGATCTCATAGGGATAGCCGTTGAGCAGACCCACCAGGGCCACCCACTTATCCTTGTTGTTCTGGAAGCGCACCACGTCGCACTCCAACTCCCTCGGGCGCACCTCCGTCACTTCCGGACGCTGGTTCTGCGCCACCTCCTTGACGGCAGCATCAGCCACCTTGGCCATCAACTGCTGTTCGTCAGCCGTCAACGCACCAAACATCTTATCCAACAATTGCTGAGCCTGCTGTTCTGTCAACGGACTCTCTGTGTGCTGGCTGGCACCTGCCAAACGACGGGCCACACGCTCAACCAGCGTCACCTTCATGTCTGTCATCATGATCAATAAACGTTTATCGCGTGCAAAGTTACAAAGAAGTTTCCACTTTCAGACAACTTTCACCATTAAATTTACCAAATTGTTTCCCATTTCAGTAATTTTTTGTACTTTTGCACCATGAAAAACTTGTTGACAAGGCGTTCCATTCGCCAATATTCCGAGAAAGAGGTCAGCCTAGAGCTCCTCAACCGCCTCCTCACAGAGGCCAGTCGCACACAGACTATGGGCAACCTGCAGCTCTACTCCGTCGTCGTCACCCGCGACGCCACGATGAAGCAACGTCTGGCTCCTGCCCACTTCAACCAGCCTATGGTGACGCAAGCCCCCGTGGTGCTTACCATCTGTGCCGACTTCCACCGCACCACCCGCTGGTGTGAGGAGCGCCAAGCCCAGCCCGGCTACGACAACTTCCTCTCCTTCCAGAATGCCGCCATCGACGCCCTGCTCTACACGCAGACGCTCTGCAACCTCATGGACGAGGAAGGTCTGGGCTACTGCTATTTAGGCACCACCGTCTATCAGCCCCAGCAGATTATCGACATCCTCCAGCTCCCTCGTCTCGTCATGCCCGTCGCCACACTCACCGTTGGCTGGCCTGCCGAAGAGCCTCCCCTCTCCGACCGCCTGCCAGCAGACAGCTTCGTGCACAGTGAGACATACAAGGAATACAGCCGTGCCGACATCGACGCCTACTATAACGACAAGGAGAATCTGGAGGAGAACCGCCACTTCTGCGAAATCAACCACAAGGCCACCCTCGCCCAGATCTTCACCGACATCCGCTATACCCGTCGCGACAACGAAGCCATGTCTGCAGGCCTCTTAGAGGCTTTGCGCAAACAAGGCTTCCTTGACTGAGTTAATTAGAGGGTATATTAGTTTCTATATCAGCTGTACCAGCATCCAGATACAGCTATCCTGTGTCCGTATTAGCTATACTTGCATCTGTAGCTAGCTGTACTAGCATCCGTATTAGCTGTATCTGTGTCTCTATTAGCTGTATTTTCTGCACATATCCTTTTTTTGAGGTGTTTTTAAAAAAGATTTAACATTCCACCCCTTTAAATTTATTTGCCTCTATTTCAAATAGTTACACAGCAGAAGACCTTAAAAGACTCCCCCCTAAACCCCACCTAGATTCCACCTCTTCTTTCTGTGATGCAATTGCAATGGAGGGGTGGGACCTAGGTGGAATCTGGGTGGAACCTATTTGGAGGTTCCACCTCTCACAATCCCTCTGTATAAAGGGATTCCAGCGAAAAAGGGGGAATGTGGAATCTATTTTGCAAATGGTACGTAAAAAGAGGAAGTCAGGGACTAATGGCCTAATTATTTGACACAAAAAAAGGAAGCCCGTGTGGACTTCCTGATTATGTTAGTATTGATGATTAGTCTTCAGCAACGACGGGCTTGTACTTGGGTACGAGGGCCTTCATAATGCACCAGCCAATGAGGTAGGCAACGGCACAGAAGGAGAAGACAACCATGTAGGCGGCAGGCTTTCCTTCGAAGCCCATCACCTGGAAGGCAGTGTCCTGACCCTCAGCCCATGTGAAGAAGACGCCAGAGCCGAAGTTGATGGCCATAGAGCCGAGACCACCGACAGCGGTGCCGAGACCTACGAGGGTACCGATGGTGGACTTGGGGAACATGTCGCCGACGGTAGAGAAGAGGTTGGCAGACCATGCCTGATGACCGGCACCAAGGAGGCCGATGAGGATGGCAGGCCACCAGGCGCTATAGGCACCAAGGGGCTGTGCCAGCAGACCCAGCACGGGGAAGCAGGCGAAGATGAGCATAGCACGCATGCGGCCGAGATAGGGATTCATGCCGAGCTTCTCGACGAAAATCTTGGGCAGGTAGCCACCACCGATAGAGAGAATGGTAACGATGGCATAGAGCGTGAAAATGAGGGCGATACCCATAGCAGAGTCGGAGGTGTAGCCATACTGGTCAGAGAAATAGGCAGGAGCCCAGAAGAGGAAGAACCACCAGACACCGTCGGTCATGAACTTACCCACGATGAACGACCAGGTCTGCTTGTAAGTGAGGCACTTGAAGAAGGGGATAGCGGCCTCTTCCTTCTGCTCCTCGCGGTTCTGGACGGTGGCGAGGTCGTTGTCCTGCTCGATATAGTTCAGCTCAGCCTGGTTGACGTGCTTGTTCTTGCGTGGCTTGTCGTAAGCCCACATCCACAGGCCCATCCATACATAGCCCAGCACACCAATGACGATGAATGCCATCTCCCAACCCCAGGCACGAGCCAGCAGGGGAATAGTGGCGGGAGCTGCAAGGGCACCAACCGACGCACCGCTATTGAAGATAGAGGTGGCGAAGGCACGGTCCTTAGCGGGGAAATACTCGGCAGTGGCCTTGATGGCTGCAGGGAAGTTGCCTGCCTCACCGACAGCAAGGATCAGACGACAAGAGAGGAACAGCCACACAGAGATGGTGGCAATAGCCACAGCAGCATCGCTGCCTGCCTGTACCAGTCGCAGGGCCTCGATATTATCGTAACCCTCAATATTCATCGTTGCCCAGCCACAGCCTGCATGTAGAACAGCACCTGTTGACCATACGAAGATGGCGATGAGGTAACCTTTCTTGGTGCCCATCCAGTCGATGAACTTACCAGCGAAGAGGTTGGCAATGGCATAGAATGCGGAGAAGAGACCGGTGATGTAGCCGTAGTGGGCATCGGTCCAGTGGAAGTCGACGGCTATGAAGTCCTTCCAGGTTAATGACAAGACCTGACGGTCCATGTAGTTGACGGTGGTTGCCAGGAAGAGCAACACACAGATGACCCAACGGAAATTGGACATCTTAGTAGTTTGAACAGCGCTCATAATATTTATAATTTTTTACTTGATATCGATGACGGGGATGTTGTCCTTATCGTTATAGTAGAGGTTCTCGCCAGCCATACCCCAGATGAAGGTATAGTAATAGGTGCCTGCAGCAGCGTGCATAGACCACTCTGGCGACATGATAGCCTGGTCGTTGTGGAGCCATACCACGCGACTTTCCTCAGGCTGACCCATGATGTGGGCAATGGTCTGCTCCTGCGGGAGGTTGAAATAGTAGTAGGCCTCGATGCGGCGACCGTGGGTGTGAGGAGGCATCGTGTTCCACGCAGCACCTGGGTTGAGCTGGGTCAGACCAAGCTGGAGCTGGCAGGGGCCTTCCTCCAGTACGTCGTTGACGATGAGCTTATAGACGGTGCGGTTGTTACACTCCTCCAGCGAACCGACAGGGCCCCAGACGGCAGCCTTCAGCGAGCCCTTACGTCCGTCGAGGGTGATCCACTGCGTCTTGTAGTGCTGGTGGGCGGTGGCCGAGTTCAGGTAGAACTTAGCAGGCTTCGAGGCATCCTTCGAGCGGAAGAGCACCTCCTTGTTGACATCCTTGTCCTTGCCGATGTGGCCACGACCAACGTACAGCGCCTCCTTGGGAGAGAGTGCATACTCCTTGCCATCGACGATGACAATACCGTCGCCCTCGCCACAGTTGACAATACCTATCTCACGGTTGTAGAGGAAATACTTCTCCTTGATGTTCTTATCGACATCGAGACCCAACTCCCAGAAGTTCTCCAGTTTCAGGGTCTTGTTCACTGGCATAGCACCGCCAAAGATGAAACGGTCGTAGTGGCTGTAGGTCAGCAGGATAGAGTCTGCTGCCATCACCTTCTCCATCACGAAACGCTCACGAAGGGTCTTCGTGTCGTAGCCTTTCACATCCTGAGGATGGCAGGCGGTCTGGAAACGAACATGCTGGGCACCAACGAAGCGGTCGGCTTCCTGTGCGTTGACAGAAACGAATGTCATTGCCAGGAGGGTTAGGGAAAGAATGTTTCTTTTCATTTCTATTTTTTATTTATTGAGTTTTTCTTCTTTTACAATGCGGAGGCGGTTATAGACAACCAGACCCACCGTGATTAACGTGAGGACAGCTGCACCAATCCACTTCAGGTAGGCCACGCACTTGTAGATGACCCATCCGAAGAGCGACGAGGCGAAGTCGAGAGCGCCACCCTCAAAACCTGCGGGAATGTCGGCCGCCTTGTCGCCAGTCTGCTCGAAGACAGTATGGGCGGCCTGTGTGAAGGCTGGTGCCATATCGGTAACGAAGTAGAGGCCGACAGCCAGCGCAACGAGTCCGATGATGAACGTCTTGACAACATTACCCTTCGTGAAAGGCAACACCACAGGGAACAGGTAGAACATGCCTGCCAGCGAGGCCAGAGGCAGGAACTGGTTGCCTGGGAGCACCACAGCAAGACCCAAAGCCACGGGAATGAGCAGCAGGGAAACGACCAACGTGGTGGGGTGACCGATGACCACGGCTGGCGACATACCGATATATATCTTCTTGCCATTGAACTTGCGCTTGACCACCTCCTGCGTCTTCTCGGCGATGGGTTTCAGACCCTCGATAAAAAGACTGGTGATACGGGGAATGAGTTCCATAACGGCACCCATCGTGACTCCCAGGAAGAGAATCTTCTTGATATCGAGCTGAGCCAGACAACCGATGAGGGCACCAACAATGACGCCCAACACCAACGGTTCACCCAGCACGCCGAACTTCTTCTTCAGGCCGTCGGCATCGATATTCAGGCGGTTGAAGCCTGGAATCATATCAAGCGCTTTGCCGATAATCAGGGCAAAAGGCACAAAGCTCTGACAGAACGGCTGAGGGATGCTGATGCCCTGCCACTCTGGATAGTATTCCTGGAACTTGTCGGCTGTAAGGTCTGCCATCACGAGCGTAACCACATAGCACACAATGGCGGCAAAGTAGCCCCACGCCAGCGACTGGTCCATCACGAAATATGCCACAGCACCAATGAAGGCGAAGTGCCAGTAGTTCCAGAGGTCGATATTGACAGTACGCGTACACTTGGTGACGACCAGCAAGAAGTTGACACCCAGACAGATAGGAATGATGAGTGCGCCAACCGCCGTATTGTAAGCCACAGCAGCTGCAGCAGGCCACCCCATATCAAAAACCTTCAACTGCAGGTGGTACAACTCGCTGATAGCACTCAACGGACCACCAAAGTTCGTAGTAAGCAAGGCGGTGACGATTCCCAAGCCGACAAAACCCACGCCGACATACAGTCCACTCTTCAGCGAGCGTCCGAAAGTAAGACCAATGCAGAGGCCGATAATCGTGAAGAGAATCGGCATCATGACACTGGCACCTAAGCTAATGATATAGCTGAATACTTGTTCCATGAAAGATTTGTTTATATGTTTTTAAGTGTAGTGTCTGCAAAGGTACGAAATAAATATGGAATGTGAAAAGTGAAAGATGGAAAAATTCATGCAAACGTTTACTAATCCTGGAAATAGACCTTCTTAACACGGTTGCTGACACTGGTCATTACCTCATAGGGAATGGTGTCAAGCACATCAGAAAGCACGGTCACTGGCAGGTGTTCACCGAAGATTTCCACCATATCGCCCTCATGACAGTCGATTCCCGTCACGTCAATCATGGCCACGTCCATACAGATATTACCTACATAGGGTGCCTTCTGACCATTGACCAGACAATAGCCGGCACCACGACCGAGGTGGCGATTCAGACCGTCAGCATAGCCAATAGGGATGGCGGCAATGACACTGTCGCGCGTCAGGACACCCTTACGGCTGTAACCCACCGTCTCCTCCTTGGGAACGTGACGCAACTGGAGAATGGTGGTCTTGAGGGTTGAGACGGTATGCAGCATGCGATTGTCACGAGGATCTACGCCATAGAGACCAAGGCCGAGACGACACATATCCATCTGGCGTTCAGGGAAATGCTCGATTGCAGCGCTGTTGTCCATGTGACGGATTATCTTATGACTGAATGCGGCCTGCAACTGGCGACTGGCCTTGTCGAACTTCTCGAATTGCATGGTGGAGAAGTTGTCGAAGTCGTCACTGTCAGAACCCACAAAATGGGAGAACACCGAACGCGGAATGATGGCATTCTGCCCTTTGAGACGGCGGATAACCTCGTCGATATCTTTCTCTGGGTCGAAGCCCAGGCGGTGCATACCCGTGTCGAGCTTGATATGTACGGGCCAACCCGTAATGCCCTGTTGCTCAGCAGCATGGATAAGCGCATCCATCAAGCGGAAAGAATAGACCTCTGGCTCCAGGTCGTAGTCGAACATCGTCTTGAAAGCAGTCATCTCTGGGTTCATAATCATGATGTTCTGCGTGATGCCGTTGTTGCGAAGCGTGACGCCCTCGTCAGCTACGGCTACGGCAAGATAGTCGACACGATGCTCCTGAAGCGTTTTGGCAACCTCCACAGCACCAGCACCGTAGGCATCAGCCTTCACCATGCAGACGAGCTTCGTCTCTGGCTTCAGGAATGAACGGTAGAAGTTGAGGTTATCGACCACAGCGTTGAGATTGACCTCCAGAATAGTCTCGTGAACCTTCTGCTCCAGCAGTTCCGTGATACGGTCAAAGCCAAAGGGACGGGCACCCTTGATAAGGATAACCTCGTCGTGGAGAGAGCGGAACACATCGCTGGCAAGCAACTGGTCGGTAGTGGTAAAGAAATGCTGGGCAGGAAGTGTGAAGACACCTTTTTGTGTGCTGATATGCGAGCCTACAGCCAGCAGATGACGAATGCCACGCTCCATACAGAGACTGTTGACCTTGCTGTAGAGGTCGTAGTCGGACATTCCACTCTGATAGATATCACTAAGGATGAGGACACCTCCCTTAGAGAGGGTTCTGCGTGCCATAAAGTCGAGCGCAATATCGAGGGAGTTGATATCGCTGTTGTAAGAGTCGTTGATGAGAATACAGCCATGTTGTCCCTCCTTCACCTCCAGACGCATTGCTACTGGTTCCAGCAACGCCATACGTTCAGCCAACTGGTCGGGGGTAAGACCTAAGTAGAGCGCCACTGCTGCACAGGCAAAGGTGCACTGAAGCGAGGCCTCATCGAAGAAAGGCAGACTATAAAGCGCGCGCGTTCCTTTATATATATAGGAAACAGAGGTGAGAGGTGAGGAATCAGAGGCGAAAGACACCTTTTCGATATAGAAGGGGGCGGAGGGGTTCTCGCGACTCCAGCCAATCTTCTCGCCCTTGAAGCCAGAACGACGAATACAGCGACTAATGATGTCATCATCACTATTATACGCAAGAACTTTGGCATTGCTGAAGAGTTGCATCTTCTCCATGCACTTCTCCTCCATAGAGCGGAAATTCTCCTGATGGGCAGCACCCAAGGAGGTGAGCAGGCCAATAGTGGGCTGAATGATATCGGTAAGTGACGCCATCTCATCGGGTTGACTGATGCCTGCCTCGAAGATACCCACTTGCGTATGCTCGTTGAGTAGCCATACGGAGAGAGGGACACCTATCTGCGAGTTAAAGCTCTTGGGCGAGCGAGTTACCGTCATCGAGGGCGAGAGGAGTTGGTTAAGCCACTCCTTGACCATCGTCTTACCATTAGAGCCTGTAATACCCACGATGGGAATGTCGAACTCATCACGATGACGCTCGGCAAGACGTTGTAGGGCCTCTAAAGGAGAAGGAACAACGAGGAAGTTGGCGTCCTTATAAGAGCCCGCCGGAGATGCGGCAGGAGCAGTGGCAACCACAAAGTTGCGAACACCACGGCGATAGAGGTCGTCAATATAGCGGTGACCGTCATTGCGGGCAGTCTTCAATGCGAAGAATAGTGTTTCTTCAGGAAAACATAGTGAACGGCTGTCAGTGAGTAGCCAGCCTATGGTAGCATCAGCAGTGCCAATGCGTCGCGCTCCTATGAGCGTAGTAATCTTTTCTATGGTGTAATTCATAATGTTAAATGAGGATATTTCTTTTTAAGTTCTGCTACCTTCAACAGGGTCTGCTCATGGAAGGCGCGATATTCTGGGGAGTCGGCATTGAAGGGTTTGTGGGCCAGTGCCTGTTTCAATGGGTGCCACTCAGCAAGGAAGTGCTTGGCGCCTGGAGAGAAGCAGCTATCCACAAGGCGTTCCCAGATGTATTCCACAGCCTGTGGAGAGGGGTGCAGCATATCGTCAGCATAGAAGCGATAGTCGCGAAGCTCGTCCATCACGATTTCATAAGCTGGGAAATAGGACATGGAGCCCGCCAGAGAAACAGCAGGAATAGTGGAAAGAACCTGCTGAACGGCGAGGAGGAGAGTGGCCTTCGAGAGCTGGCTCTCATGATAGCCATATTTACGATAGCGGATGGGGCTAACAGTAAAAACGATATGAACGTCTGGACGGAGTTGCCGGAGAACAGATACAGCCTGACTCAGATAGTTGGCACACTGGTCGACAGTGAGTTCTTCTTCCTGGAAAAGAACCTGTGGCCGTTTCTCGCAGTTGTCAACAATTTCGCCAGTTTCTTTAAGACGATAGATGTGGTTAGTACCGAGAGTCAGGAAAGCGACACGAGGACCCGTTGACGATGCGGCAGGAGTAGTGGTGGCCAAGCGCTGAAGGGTGTGGAGGATGCTGGCAGGATTATACATCACGCCAAAGGGATTGGCAATGACGGGAAAGGCCTCCTCACGGAAGCGTTGTCCGATAGCATCGGCAAAACAAGAGCCCACGAAGAGAATCTCTTCACAGGGCTCTATGAGGAAAGACGGTTTGTCGATGGTCACCTGCGTACGGAACTCCATCACTTCACCTGATAAAAACGACGGTTGAGACCTACACGCATGGTGCCCTGTCCACCTGTTTTGATAGTGTCCATCACAATGCTGAAGTCCACCGGTTCACGTACTGCCATCAGTAGGAGCGTCTCGTCAGACGGTTCATCACCAAAAATAAACGGTTCGGCCTTAAAAGACACCGTACTCATGGCTGGTACTAACAGATGGGCACAGGTAGCTGCAGCATCCATCGGCAATACAAGATACTTGTTACCCTTACTGTCGATATCCAGCAGGTTCATATACAGCAGTTCTGGTGTACGGTTAGTGACACGCAGGTAACAGCTGGTATTTGGTGCGATATGGTCCTCAAGGGGAAGACCAGTAGTACAGTCTATAAGTTCAAACTGTACATCGTAGTCAGTAGATATGGGGGCAGAGGAATCGATGAGGAGAGCTTCTACAGTTTTGTCTGCAGAAGAGCTATCGACTGACAGCAAATTCCCCAGCTGATTCAGTAGTAGCGAGTCGTTGGACGATGAACGATAAGCCGTAGCCGTTGCCTGCATATAGGTATTGGGATGCGACATCTTCTCGCTATCGTCGGAGAACAGTTGCTTGACAACATAGCTGAGGTACTGTTTGGAGAGGTTTTTCGATTTTCCTTTCAGATTCTTGATAAGGTCAGCCACCGTATTGGTGCCAGGAGAGGTAAACGAATACATCTTGGCATTCTTCTCGTCGATAACCGTCACAGCACTCTCCTCACCTATCTGCACCTTGTTCTGTGCAGACAACACCTTGCGAGCCTTCAACGGCACCATTGTCTTGCCATTATGCCAGCGGGCTGAACCCACGACAGAGTAAACTGTATACGACTGAGCTATCAGCGACAATGGCATGAGCGCCAACAGCAAAAGGATAATTCTACTTTTCATAGGTAAAGATGTTAAAGTGTTCGATACCACTAGGATTCATAAATACCGGTGTCTGCTTATAATCGGTCGTCTTACGTACCGCTTCATAGAGGTATGCATCAAGACTGCGAGTTGACAGTCCCTCATCACCGTCCTTACGAGCTGCACCGTTAAAAGCCTCTACCAAAGCCTTTGTAAAGGCACCGTTACCCCACGTGGGATCTTCTTTCGACTTGGTATCTCCAGCACTAGAGGCATAGAATAACATACCATTCTTTGAACGGCGCAATTGCTCGACAAAGTGCTCGGCAGCAGCTGAACGGTTGCCCTCCAACAGGCCAGCAGAATAGCAGGCATCAGCAAAGACTACAAATTTGGAGTTAATCTTCTCAGCAGCATCCTTGAAGTCCGTAGCGCTGAAGCACTCGTAGGTTCGCTTGGTGTTACCGCCATAAGGCATGAAGAAGAAACGGTCGCGCTCATCACGATAGCCGTGACCAGCAAAGAAGAACATACACAGGTCATTGGGACGAGCCTCCTGCCCCATCCATTCCATCGCCTCGAAGATATCGCCACGTGTAGCCTCCTGGTCACAGAGCAGCTTCACTTCCACCTCAGTGAAAGGATGACCCTTCTTGGAACGCAGCACATTGGCGAAGTCGTTGGCATCCTTGACGGTCATCTTCAAGGGAAGGAGTTTCTCATCCTTATAGTCACCGACTCCAACAACTACAGCAAAAAGACGTGGAAGGTCTGCCTCTGAGACATTCTCACGGATGAGGCGTATGGTAGCAGGGATACTATTACCCTTTTCGTTCTGTGCAAAAAGCATGATGGTACAGTCGCGATTAGGAACATCAACTTCTATCATATCAGCCTGCTTGACGGCACGAGAGTCTGGCTGACGAACACCGTCAACCATAACCGTTACCTTAGTAGAACTCTCCAAGCCCTGTGCCAGCAACTGGTATTTCAGTTTGACGACATCCGTATGGAACAAGGACTGATCCTCCGGATAGAGAATGCGTACCACTGGAGCACCATTGGTCTGGCTCATTTCCTCCTCTATCTGGTCCTGAGTATTATTTACTGGAGATGCCGCAGGAGTAACGGCAGAGGCCACATCGGAAGCATCATCCGTTGGAGTTGCTACAGGGGCTGAGACTGGGGCGGGCACTTTATCGTCCTGCTTGAGAGTAAGAGCCTCCAAAGGAACGTCCCAGTGAGTAGATGCAGAAGGCGGTAAGTCACGCTGTATCTCAGAGTCTTTGGGCAAAACCACTAATGACTTCTTACGCTGGGCCTGTTGAGCAACCTGTAACTTCAGTTGGCGAAGTCTCTCCAAACGCACCACCTCCAGGCTATCAGCAATCATCATCGAGTCGATAGTGGCTATCATGCGTTTATTGAGAACACCTGTAGTGGTTAGGCTATCCATCAGTGCCTGATTCAGAGAGTCGAGTTGCTCAGTACGAGATAGCTTAACGAGGTCCATGAGTTTCACCAAACTATCAGGACGCTCAGAAGGAGGGAGAATGGTGGCAGAGTAGCCGACAGGCGGGTCTGCAATAGCAGTAGCCACTGCTGATACAGCGGGAGTAGTGGCAACGGAATTCACAGGAGCCGCTACGGGAGCAGTTGTAGCAGGAGCAGTAGATGTTGAAGAGGCGGTAGGTGCCTGTGCAATAATCTTGGTGGGTCGTTCGAATTCAGGAACGAGGGTTACATCCTTACCATCAGACATATCGCGCCAACGCTTAGCCTCCACACTGTCAGCCTCAACGAGAACACCCTTCTGATAGAGTTCGGCCAGTTTACGCTGAGCGGGCACATAACCACGCAAAGCCGATGCCTTCATATACATCAACGCCTGATCGTAATTGACAGGCAGACCATCGCCATTCATATAGCAGGTGGCCAGTCCGTATTCAGCCTTAGCATGGCGTTGTCGTGCAGCACGCTTGAACCACATGGATGCCGAGCTATAGTCTTTTGACCCACTCTCACCCAGATAGTACATCTTACCCAATTGGTACTGTGCCTCCGCAAGTCCCTTGTTGGCGGCCTGCGTATAGAGTTCAAGGGCAGCATCCATCTGTCCTGCCTCGTATTTGGCATTTGCATCATTGAGCAATTCCTGGGCTGTCTGAGCCACTGCCATAACCGTCATTGCAGTCATCAGCAGTATTGCGCATAGTCTTTTATTCATATTCATCATCTCTTTCATCGTTTATTCTTCCTCACCTTCTAAGTATATTGAATGTTTGAAAATTCTCCAATGCCACTTATTATATATCAGCCGGACGCTATCTTCATAGAGTGAACGTGCCGACTCAATGAGAGCAATACCTGCCAAGGGGTACAGCAGGTTAATATTATATTGCAGATGCATAAAACTCAAGAATGATACCCAAACCAGCAGTGCAGCTATCAAGAAGTAATAAGCACTGATGATATAACTATCGACCTTAGGCCACAGACGTGGTACCCAATAGTTAACCCAAGAGGAGATATAGCATAGCACAAAGGCTATCAGGAGGCTAAACCATATCGGCATATCCTGAATGTTACGATTCTGGATATATGACAGCATGGAATAAGCCTGGATCTTCATACCTGGCATCTTACCCAACGGAGTGAAGTGAGCATCTTCCTCATTGGAAAAGGTTCCTAACAACACTATCTTGTCTTTCAGCAAGTTTGCATATTTCTTGACATCCTTGAAATTGATAACCGGGAAGTCAGTATCACCATAGACAATAAGTCGTTCGTTAACATCCTGCTCATGGGGAGTCTCGCCAGTATAGATGCATGCTGTCTGATAGGCCAGCGAATACATCGTCTTATCATTGAACTTCTGTGACAGCGTGTATTCACGAATAATGCCGCCCTCATGGTCTTGCAACACATTACCATAGGCGAAGGTATAGTCGCCCATAGGTGCAAAGAACGAAGGAATCAACGTCTCGAAGCATTTCTCCTCCTCATCATAATCCACCAATTTACTGGAGAAAACAATGGGTTCCTCAGCCTCATCGATAGCACCCAACAGAACGGCATTAGCCAATACATCGTCCCCCTCCTTATAAAAAAGCAGATCGACCGACAGCACACGAGGCTTACACATATTAATCTGCTGGATGACCTGTCCTATCTCACCGCGGTCACGCAACTCCACCATATCGACCATCACGATATCATTGTTGAGCTCTATGTCCTCGCTACGGCTCATTTCGTAATAGACATCCGTCATATGGAAATTTTCGAAGGCCTGCTCTACGGGATTAAACATAGAAAGGTTTACGGACACCAGTCCGATAACTGATGCCAACAGGGCTGCCGTCAGACAGACTCCCACATGATCCCAATGCCAGAATTTCCAGTCTTTTTTCATTCTGTAGGATGACTATTACGCTGCAAAGATACATATTTTATATCAACTACGCAAAAAAGAAGGCAACAGATTATTAAAAACGAATAATATTTCGTATCTTTGCCACCAGAAAACGTAAACTATGGATACAACAACACGAGAACACCGTTTCTTACATATTGATGACAAAGGTCAGTTGACGGCCTGGTGGCTTATCACGATTTGCTTTGCCCTATGGGGTGTAGCCAGTAACGTAACCACACCGATGGTAGGTAACTTCTCCAAGGTATTCCGCATTACTGCAGGCGAGGCCTCACTGGTATCTTTTGTCTACCATTTAGGTTATTTCTGTGTAGCTATTCCCGCCGCACTACTTATTCAGAAATATAGTTACAAATGGGGTATCGTAGCCGGACTGATACTTTTTGCCTTCGGTACGGTAGCCTTTGTACCCTCCCGTTGGATTGGCGACTACTATCCTTTCCTATCAGCCTATTTTATAATGACATGCGGCCTGTCGTTCCTGCAGACCAGTTGCAACCCTTATGTTTACTGTTTGGGAGATAAGCATCATGGTATTCTGCGTGTCAATGCGTCACAGACCTTTAACGCTCTGGGAACCCTGGGTGGCTGGCTATTGGCCAGAGAGGTATTCTCACACTTGAGTCCTATCGAGGCCCAGCAACGCATGTCAATGCCCATGCAACAGTTTAACGCCATTAAAGACCACGACCTTGGCGTCATGATACAACCCTACATTGTGATGGGAATCATTGTGATTGCCGTATTGGCACTTGTGATGGTTGTGAAGATTCCTGAACCCACAGGTATCCGCGTTTCTCGCAATCTGCGTGACCGTATCAAGCTTCTGATAGCCAATAAGAATTACCGCGATGGCGTAGTCGCTGAATTCTGTTATGTCGGTGCCGAGCTCATGTGCTGGACCTTTATTATCCAGTATGGCACACGCATCTTCACTGCCGAGGGAATGACTGAGCATGCTTGCATTCAAGAGGTACAGAAATTCACCTTCCTATCACTGTTATTCTTCACTATCGGCCGTATTGGTTCAACTTGGCTGATGCGCTGGTTCAGTGCCAGCAGGATGCTGTCCTTTGCAGGAGTTGCCGCAATGGTTGGCATTATTGGCACGATTCTATTTACTGACCGCAATGGCCTGTATTGCATTGTCTTTGTAAGTGGTTGCATGTCACTGATGTTCCCTACCATCTTCGGTATTTCCATGCAGGGATTGGGCGACCATGTAAAAGTTGGTAGTGCAGGTCTGATTATGGCCATCGTGGGCGGTTCGGTATTCCCAGTCTTTCAGGCTCTCATCGCCAATAGCGGTATTACCCTGTTAGGCGTCCCCAGCATCAATGTGTCATTCCTATTGGCACTATGCTGTTTTGGCGTGATAACCTGGTACGGCCATAAGGCCTATGTCCGTTTCCGCCTTAATCCTGAGGAGCCTGCTGACGACGACGATGCTGATATGCTATCCATGCCAGTGCCAATAGAATAAGCAACAGCAAACCATAAGCTGTATAGGCAATTGTCTCGGTGCGGTCAATGCTCTTGGGGAAGAAGCTGAGCACCACCTCGTGTCTTCCTGGCTTTACTTGCAAGGCACGCAATACGTAGTTAACACGTCCAAGAGGCTGTTCCTCACCATCAATGGTTGCCGTCCAACCAGGATAGTATATCTCAGAGAACACCACTACTCCACCCTTTCCAGAGTTTACCTCATAGGTCAGCTGGTTGGGCTCATAGGCTGTAATGGTTACGCGACTCAGCGTATCTTGCATAACAGCCTGCCCCAGTTGTTCCTCGAATTTCTTGTCGGCCACCGCTTCATGACGTAGTGGAAGACGTCCTATCATGTCGAGTTCCTCGTTGGCATTACCGACATAGTGAATGCGGTCAACAAACCACGCATTACCATAAGTATATGGATTATTCAACGGCACCGTCTGTCCTCCTTGCAGGGGCAATATGAAGTATTTCGTGTTGAGCATATTGAGCACAGGATAGATGCTGTCCCCATTTACCTCGGTCATATCACCTGCAGCTTCACTAACTGCTTTGAAGACACGGTTCATCTCTGGCGAGATATAAGCATCAATAAGTTCTTGATAGCGACGCAACTTAGCAGCATGATAGCCACCAATGCTCTTCAAATAATAGCTTGTCTCGTTCTCATTGAATGTTGATGTTGCCAAATTGAGGACACGGTAGTCGAGCGATTTATCTTGTAAAATATGGTCGATAGCCGTTGACTTGGGCATCGGTTCCTCACGAACTGTCTTCGACACAAACATTTCATCGTTAAGGTAACGCTTATTGATTTGCCACATATCAATGAGACAGAGTACGGTAAGTGCTGCAACCATCCACTGAGCCTGCATCTTACGGTAGCGATAGAGCAACAGACAAGCCGTACCAATGACAATAATCCAGAATGAGCGCCAACAGTCGGCAGTGAATACCGCAACACGCATCTCTGTAAGGTTATTGACCAATGGAGTCAGCTGGTCTGCAGGAATTTGTTTCATCGCCTGCATCTCGTTATAGCTGATGAAGTCGGGGAAGAATGTTTGTGGCATCAAGGCAAACAGCAGACAGGCACCTCCTGTCAATGCGAAAGAAACATATAGCCATCTTGCTTTGGCTTTCAACAATTCTGGTTCATCGATAATCCGCTTCAATGCCAACATTCCCAACAAAGGAATAGTGAATTCAGCAATGACAAGTATGGATGCTACCGTTCGGAACTTTGCATACATCGGTATGTAGTCAAGGAAAAAGTCCGTAAACGGCATAAAGTTACGACCCCATGAGAGGAAAACAGACAAAATGGTCACAGCTAACAACATCCATTTCAGCGGTCCTTTCACGATGAACAGGCCCAGCACAAACAACATGAGTACGAAAGCACCAACATATACCGGTCCTGCCGTCATCGGCTGATTGCCCCAATACTGGCCCAACTGTTGATAGATGCCTGCATAGTATTCGTCTGCATGCTTCATAGCCGTCTTACTCTGTGAAAGAGGTACACTAGCGCCACCTTTAGCGTTAGGTACCAACAGCGTCCATGTCTCGTCAATGCCATAGCTCCACTGTGTAATATAGTCACGATCCAGACCACTACTAGTTTGGTTGGCACTATTCTGCTTAACCAGTTCACTCTTACCACGCATCGACTCCTTGCCATACTCCCATGTATGGTAGAGGTTCGAGATATTGATACATATACCAATGGCTGCACCCAGCAGACAAGCAGCAGTAGCCTTCACAAGATGTTGATACTGTTTCTGACGCAATCCCTCAATGCAAAATGCAATAACCATTGCCAATATGATGAACAGGTAATAGTACGTCATCTGTACGTGGTTCGCCAACACCTCCAAAGCCGCAAAGACTGCTGTCACCAGCATACCCCAAAGGTATTTGCCACGATAGGCCAGCACTACACCTGCAATCATTGGCGGCAGGTAGGCCAATGCCATCACTTTCCAGATATGTCCTGCAGCGATGATGATAAAGAAATAACTACTAAATGCCCATACAACAGCTCCCAAAGCTGCTAGATAGACACGGAAGTCGAAGGCTCGCAGGAGAATATAGAAGCCCAGCAGGTAAACGAAAACATACCACACGTTTTCTGGCAAACCGAGATGATACACAGTCTCTACTTTCGTCAGCAGTGTCGTACTGTGATACGATGGTGACATCTGATAAGTTGGCATACCTCCAAACAAAGCGTTCGTCCAACGGGTACGCTCACCTGTGCGCTGTTGGTATTCCACTGCCTCTTGTCCTGCTCCGCGTCCTGCAGAAGAGTCATGGCGATAGAGCACGCGTCCCTCAATATCGGCGGGGAAGAAATAGGCAAACGATATCACTACGAATAATAAGACGACCACCACGTCGGGTAGCCACAGCTTCCAATTTTTCATGTTTTCTCTCATTTTGCATGCAAAGTTACGAACTTTTTTCGTAACTTTGCACACAAAAACATATAAAACATATGAAAATTGGTATTATTGTAGCTATGGACAAGGAACTGCACCAATTGCAGCAGTTGTTCAACGATGGTAATGTGTTAGTACAGAAGTGTGGCATCGGTAAGGTTAACGCCGCCTTAGGTGCACAGCGTATGATCAACGAGTTCCACCCTGATTGCATCATTAGCAGTGGTTGTGCAGGAGGCAATGGAGATGATATCAACATACAGGATGTAGTAGTAAGCAGTGAGTTGTGCTATCATGATGTCTATTGTGGCAGAGCTATTGATAACACCACTGTCTATGGTCAGGTTCAAGGACTACCTGCACGCTATCAGGCTGATGTTCATCTAATGCAGAAGGCAAAGGAGCTGGCCGTTCCTGGTGTCTCCGTTCATGCTGGACTGATTGTTACGGGCGACTGGTTTGTAGACTCGAAGGAGAAAATGCGTGAAATCATCGGACATTTTCCTGAAGCTAAGGCCGTCGATATGGAATCGTGTGCTATTGCCCAGACCTGCTATATCAATAAGGTACCATTCATCTCGTTCCGAGTTATTAGCGATATTCCTCTGAGAGATACCGATGCATCACAGTATCATAATTTCTGGGACACCGTAGCAGAACACTCATTCCAGGTCACCAAGACTTTTGTAGAATCCCTTTAACTCATTAACATTAAGAATATGGAAGTCATACCAAGCTTTACTATCGATCACACCCAGCTGAAACCAGGTATTTACGTTTCACGCGAAGACAAAGGCTTTACCACTTTCGACCTGCGTATCACAGAGCCCAACAAGGAACCCGCAGTAGCTCCTGCAGCTATACATAGTCTAGAACACCTCATGGCCACTTGGTTTCGCAACAGTGAGGTAAAGGAGGATGTTGTCTACGTAGGTCCTATGGGGTGTCTAACTGGCATGTACATCATCATGACGGGGACTTATAGCGTAGAGGACATGCGACGCCTAACTATTGAGTGTCTCCAGTGGATTCTTACACAGGACAGGGTGCCTGCCACTGAGCCACAGGCCTGCGGCAACTATCTGCTTCACGACCTGCCGATGTGTAAGTGGGAAAGCGCTCGCTATCTCGACCGTTTACAGAACGATTTTCACTGCGAGTACACGAAGCTACAGATTACGCTCGGAGACGGCAAAATCTTCGCTGACGCATAAAAGAAAAATCCCTCGTCAAGTGGCGAGGGATTACTATTTAATTCTTGTTTGCCTTCTTTCGTTGGTCGTGGTCGAGGATTATCTTGCGCATACGCATTGATTTCGGAGTAACCTCGACAAGTTCGTCTTCCTTGATATACTCTAGACACTCTTCCAAAGACATGACTACCTTCGGGATGATACGTGCCTTATCGTCAGTACCTGAGGCACGAACGTTGGTGAGTTGTTTGGCCTTGCATACGTTGATAACGAGGTCATTGTCATGAACGTGTTCACCAACTACCTGACCCATATAGACATCTTCACCTGGGTCGATGAAGAACTTACCACGATCCTGCAACTTATCAATAGCATATGCAAAAGCATTGCCCGTTTCAAGCGCAATCATCGAACCATTGACACGACGCTCTATCTCGCCCTTGTACGGCTGGTACTCCTTGAAACGGTGAGCCATGATGGCCTCACCCTGAGATGCGGTAAGCACATTGGTACGCAGACCAATGATACCACGTGAAGGGATGTCAAACTCAATATTCGTGCGGTCGCCCTGCGACTCCATCGAGGTCATCTCACCCTTACGACGGGTTACCATATCAATCATCTTCGAAGCAAACTCTTCTGGAACATTGATGGTAAGTTCCTCAATAGGTTCACATTTCTGACCGTTAATCTCCTTATAGATAACCTGTGGCTGACCAACCTGCAACTCGTAGCCCTCGCGACGCATAGTCTCGATAAGCACAGAGAGGTGGAGCACACCACGTCCACTAACAATCCACTTATCGGTAGAGTCCTCAAACTGCTCGACATGCAGGGCGAGATTCTTCTCCAATTCCTTTTCCAAACGGTCGTTGATATGACGGGAGGTCACAAACTTACCCTCCTTACCAAAGAATGGTGAGTCGTTAATCTGGAAAAGCATCGACATGGTAGGTTCGTCAATAGCAATAGGTGGTAAAGCCTCTGGATTCTCCAAGTCGCAGATAGTATCACCAATCTCGAATTTCTCCAGACCGATAACGGCGCAGATGTCACCACAATCCACCTGATCAATACGGCTGTGACCCATACCATCGAAAGTATGAAGCTCCTTAATCTTCGTCTTCTCCATTGAACCGTCGCGATGGGCTATCGTCACCTGCATGCCATCTTTCAACTGACCACGATGAACACGGCCCACAGCAATACGACCTGTATAAGAGCTGTAGTCCAGCGAGGTAATCAGCATCTGGGGTGTGCCCTCAATCTGCTTGGGGGCAGGGATCACCTCGATAATCTTATCCAACAAGTAAGTAATATCGGTGGTGGGTTTGTTATAGTCTTCACCCATCCAGCCATTCTTGGCAGAGCCATAGACTACAGGGAAGTCCAACTGGTCCTCTGTAGCGTTCAACGAGAACATGAGGTCGAAGACCATCTCGTAAACCTCCTCCGGACGACAGTTTGGCTTATCAACCTTATTGACTACAACGATGGGCTTCAAACCAATCTGTAGCGCTTTCTGAAGCACGAAGCGCGTCTGGGGCATCGGGCCCTCGAAGGCATCGACCAACAGCAGACAGCCATCGGCCATGTTAAGCACGCGCTCCACCTCACCACCGAAATCGGAGTGTCCCGGAGTATCAATGATATTAATCTTTGTACCTTTCCAGTTAATACTGACATTCTTTGAAAGAATCGTGATGCCTCGTTCGCGCTCCAGGTCGTTAGCATCCAACACCTGGCTCGACAGGTTCTGTCCCTCACGGAACAGGTTACCAGCCAGCATCATCTTGTCCACAAGCGTCGTCTTGCCGTGGTCTACGTGTGCGATAATCGCAATATTTCTGATATCCTGCATAATAAAACTACGTAATTTCGGCTGCAAAGGTACACATTTTCTTTGAAAAACTTTGGTATTTCCCAAAATATTTGTACCTTTGCACCCGCATTTCGGAAAATCCGGAGCATTTGACGACGTTCTCCGCCCTGTGATTAGGCAGGCTGATGCGTCTGAAAGATGTCATTGCAAACATTTAATCACAAACAAAACAATGTATTTAGATCAAGCTAAGAAGGTTGAAATTTTCAGCCAGTATGGCAAAGACGCTAAGGACACCGGTTCAGTAGAGAGTCAGGTTGCCTTGTTCACTTATCGTATTCAGCACCTCACCGAGCACCTGAAGAAGAACCACAAGGACTTCGGTACTGCTCGCTCACTGACCAAGCTCGTAGGTCGTCGTCGTAAGTTGCTGAAGTACCTCTACAACAAAGACATCAACCGCTATCGTGCACTTATCAAGGCTCTCGGTCTGCGTAAGTAATCGAAAAGTTGTAACAATTATAAAGCCTCGCCAATCGGCGGGGCTTTATTGTTTACTTCTGTATCGTGATATTCACGTTTTTCTTTGTAATATTCTGGCAGTTAGTAAAGACGGCATCCTTCTTGGCAAGGATGGTAATATCTTTCAGCGAGATTCCATCGATAGGCATTTCTGGCAGACCATTGAACTCCATAGCACGTCCTGCACCGTTGCAGATAATGTTCTTGATGTCGATATTACGGAAAATAGGAGTTTCCCCATTAACAGGCATCTTTGTGACATTATCAGGATTATCTCCATCCGCCAACATCTCTGCCACCGACTTTCCACCATAATACATATTAAAGGTGATGGCATCGGTCTTAATATCCGTCATAGAGATATTCTTGATATAGATATTCTCCACAATACCTCCGCGACCACGTGTTGACTTAAAACGTAGACCGACATCCGTTCCCAGGAACTGACACTGGTCGACAAGGATATTCTTTACACCACCACTCATCTCAGAGCCAACCACGAAACCGCCATGTCCAGCAAATACTGTGCACCCCTTAACAACGACATTCTCACAGGGGATACCACGACGACGACCATCAGCATCCTTACCGCTCTTGATGCAGATTCCATCATCGCCTGCATCAAAACGAGAATTGATAATCAGCGCATTCTTGCAGGACTCCAGATCGAGTGCATCACCATTCTGTGCAAAGCTGGGGTTGCGCACCAACACATCCTCAACGATAACATTCTCACACATCAGCGGATGAAGATTCCATGCTGGAGAGTTCTGGAAGATGACACCTTTCAGATGAACATTCTTACATTTCACCAACGATACCATCACTGGACGCACGAAACGCTTGATTGCATTCCACTCTGCATCAGTCTTGGCATTGGGTACATTCATATTAGCCCCCTGTTCACCCTTGGCATAGCCTGCCGATGGTACCCAGTAGCCAGGTTTCATTTCCTGACTGCCAGGAATGGCAAGCAATTCCTTCCAATGGTTTTCCGTTACCTTATCTTTCTTTACAGGACGCCAGTACTGACCATTACCGTCAATAACGCCCTTACCAGTGATGGCAATATCCGTTGCGCCATTGGCACTCAACGGTGACTGGCAACGACGGGTATCCAGACCTTCAAAAGAGGTATCAATCAACGGATACAGCGTCTCGTCGGCCGCAAAGAGGATAACTGCACCAGCATTAAGATGCAGGTTGATATGACTCTTCAGCACGATAGGGCCTGTATGCCATACCCCCTGGGGAACAACGAGTTTACCACCACCTTTTTGTACCAAAGCATCAATGGCCTTAGCAAAGGCTTCTGTATTCAGTGTGATGCCATCACCCACAGCGCCAAAGTCCTTGAGGTTTACCTGGTTGTCAGGAATAACGGGAGCCGTCACCTCCGGCATAGGGAAAGGCAACTTCTCCATGTACTTTGCATAAGGATTGCCGTCCTTGTCAGCAGCAAAACCACTGATAACAACGAAAGCGGTAATAAGTGTTACGATTAGTTTTTTCATAAGCAGTTTGTTTTATCGATTAGTATATTTCTTTCAGCGGACGCATCACGAAATCACGTTGGTGCATCAGCGGATGCGGTATTTTTAGATCGGGCTCATCAACGGTGAGGTCATCGTAAAGCAGAATATCGATGTCTATTATTCTGTCAGCATAACCGCCAGACACGCTCTTCTGCCGACGCCCCATGTCGCGTTCTATCTGTTGTGTGAGCAGGAGCACCTCGCGTGGTGTCTTGTTAGTCTCACACAGGATGACAGCATTGAGGAAACTGTTTTCCGACTGGAATCCCCACGGCTCTGTCTCGATGAACGATGACTGGCGGACAACCTGCCCTACCCGTTCACCAATCAGTCGGATAGCCTCGCTCAGGTTCCATTCCTTGTTGCCAAGGTTGGAACCCAAGCCAAGATATACCTGATGATTAATCATCAACGATTAACATTGCGTCACCATAACAGCCAAACTGATAGCCGTTCTCAACAGCCATCTCGTAGGCTTTCATTACCAAATCATAGCCACCGAAGGCTGCTGTAGCCATCACCATCGTCGACTCAGAATGATAGAAATTGGTAATCATAGCGTCAGCAAGTCCAAAATCGTATGGTGGGAAGATGAACTTGTTCGTCCATCCATTAAACTCCTTCAGCAAACCGTCGGTACCTACTGCCGTTTCCGTAGCACGCATGGTACTGATACCTACAGCACAGACATGACGACCCTCAGCCTTGGCCTTGTTGACCACCTCGCAAGCCTCTGTTGTCACCATCATCTGTTCTGAACTCATCTTATGTTTAGTGAGGTCTTCCACCTCGATAGGATCGAAGCATCCCAGTCCACAGTGTACCGTAACATACGAGAAGCTAATACCACGAATCTCCAGGCGCTTCATCAGCTCACGGCTGAAGTGCAAACCAGAAGCAGGAGCTGTGACAGCACCCTCATGCTTAGCATAGATGGTCTGGAAGTTCTCCATATCATCGGGTGTAGCAGGTCGCTTATCAACGATATAGCGTGGCAGTGGTGCAGAACCCAGTGCGAACAGTTCCTGTTTGAACTCATCGTGCGGACAGTCGTAGAGGAAGCGCAACGTACGACCACGACTGGTAGTATTGTCGATAACCTCAGCAACCATTGGACCTTCCTCGTCGAAGAACAGCTTATTACCAATACGAATCTTGCGGGCAGGTTCTACCAGCACATCCCACAGACGCAGTTCCTCATTGAGTTCACGCAACAGGAACACTTCAATTTTCGCATCGGTCTTCTCCTTGGTACCAAAGAGACGGGCAGGGAACACCTTCGTATCGTTAAATACAAAGACATCGCCCTCATCGAAATAGTCAATGACATTCTTGAAGGTCAGGAAATTAGTGGTATCGTTTCCATCAGCATCCTTCTCAAACATATCGACGGTCTGACTCTTACGGTGTACCACCATCAGGCGGCACTCGTCGCGATGATATACTTTCTCCACAGTACCGTCTTCATTCTCAAAAACGCGATGGGGCGGTTCCAGGGCCACCTGATTCTCAGGTAACTTGAATTTAAATTGTGATAACTTCATTATTATATCTCGTTATTACGTTATTTCATTATTATGACAGTTCTATCTCCTGCTCTTCCAACCAGTTAGGAAAGTCTTCGATGGTGATGCAGTCCTCGATGCGGATACCTCCCAAACGAGTACGACAGAGCGCCGTCAAGTAAGCACCACTGTTCAGTGCCTGTCCGATGTCGCGTGCCAGCGAACGGATATAAGTACCCTTGCCACAGACCACACGAATGCTCAGCTGCATGGTCGTGGGGTTGAAATCTATCACATCGATGGAATCGATGTGCACAGTCTTGGCGGCCAACTCCACTTCCTTGCCTTTTCGCATCAGCTCGTAGGCGCGGTCACCACCAATCTTACAAGCTGAATACTGAGGTGGCACCTGTTGGATGTCGCCAACAAAATTAGTGAGCACACTATCTATCAACTCACGGGTGATATGAGCAGTGGGATAAGTGGCATCCACCTCGTGCTCCATATCGTAGCTGGGAGTCGTTGCCCCTAACTGCAGGGTGGCGGTATACTCCTTATCGTGGAGTTGCAGGCTCTCTATCTCCTTGGTCTTCTTGCCTGTGCAGAGTATCAGCACACCAGTAGCCAACGGGTCAAGGGTACCAGCATGACCTATCTTCACACGGCGTACACCTATTTTACGTGATACGCGCGTGCGCACGTAAGCCAGCGCACCGAACGATGTCATTCGATAGGGTTTGTTGATATAGATATATTCGCCTGCTGTGAAGTTCACCTTGATTATTTGACAATTTACTATTTGACAATTTGACTATTTATAACAGGTTGCAGATGATTGTAATCACACCGACAATGGCACAATAGATACCAAAATAGATGAGTTTACCTTTCTTGACGATATTAATCATCCATTTGCAAGCCACGCAACCAGACAGGAAGGCGGCCACAAAACCTATCATTAGAGGTAGTGTTTCGATAGAACCCATCACATTTTCACCCTTCGTCATCTTCAGTACGTCGAGTAGCGCCTCTCCAAGAATGGGAGGAATCACCATCAGGAACGAGAACTGAGCCAGTGACTCCTTCTTATTGCCTAACAGCAGACCCGTAGCAATGGTGCTACCCGAACGAGACACACCTGGCAGTACGGCAACGGCCTGTGCCAAACCAATGATGAAAGCATCCTTCATAGAGATATGCTCCTTCTGACGCGGCTTGGCATAATATGAGAAAATGAGCAGAGAAGCGGTGATGAGCAGACAACAGCCTACCACCAACAGTCCTGATCCGAAAATCTCCTCGACATAGTCTTTGAAGAACACGCCCACGATACCGACGGGAATCATCGACACGATAATGTTCAACACATATTTTGTCTCAGCGTTCAGCTCGCACTTAAACAATCCTTTCAGTATCCAGTCTATCTCACTCCACAGGATAACGAGTGTTGACAGTACCGTAGCAACATGCACAGCAACGGTGAACATCAGGTTCTCCTCACCATTCTCCATGCCAAAGAGTGCCTGGCCAATAGCCAGATGACCGCTACTGCTGACGGGCAGATACTCCGTAAGGCCCTGAACAAGTCCTAATATCAATGCTTCAAACCACTCCATAGCTTATTCTTTGGGACGGCGCACTACCGCATAAATCATTGAAACAAAACCTGCCAAGCATACCAGTGGGGCCACCTTGATGCGACGTGCGCTGAAAATATCGGGGTCGTAGGCAGTCTCTGTAGAGCCATTACCACTCATCAGCAGGAAGCCCAAGACTACGACAGCCATTCCTACAGCCAGCAGGATGTAGTTGACTTTATCAAAAGCGAAATTTCTTTTCTCCATATCTTATTGTCGTTATTCCGTTATATCGTTATCACGTTATTACAAGTTAAATCTTATACAACTCCTGAGCCTTCATACGCAGGAACTTATTGACAGCCAACCAAGCACAGAGTGCCGTGATAATGATGCCAAACAACAGTACAGCAGCACCTGTCAATACCAGCACTTCCCAGGTTACAATCTCGGGAACGCCCGGCTGGGTGAGATAAAGGCCATACACGCCAGCGCCCAGTATGCCACATGCCAGTATGGCGGCAATGACGCCAACGATAACAGCCTGTCGAAGGAACGGCTTACGAATAAAGCCCCACGAGGCACCTACCAGCTTCATGGTGTGGATGACAAAGCGGTTGGCATAAACACTCAGGCGCACCGTATTGCTAATCAGCGAGAACGATACGAAGGTCAGCAGGATAGCGAGTATCAGCAACACGATGCTCACGCGACTGATATTGGCATTCACCTTGTTCATCAGGTCTTCCATATATGCCAAGTCACTGACGCGCTCGTCTTTCTTCAACTCCTTGACAATCCATTTCAGCGAGTCGCGACAAGCATAGTCAGCCTTCAGACGAATCTCCAAAGTGGCAGGGAATGGATTGAAGCCCAAGAACTCCGAAGGGTCACTGCCCAGCTCCTTAACCTGCTCACGCTGTGCCTGTTCCTTGCTGATATAGTCAATATCACGAGAATAGGGGCGATGATAGAGGTCACGACAGAACAGGTGGGCATCGTTTACCGACACCGAGTCCTTTAACATGATGGTCATCGTGAGATTCTCCTTCATGTGTGCCGACAGGTTACGTGCCGACAGTACGAAGAACACCACCATCCCCAATAGCAGGAGCACCATAGTAGTGCTTATACACAAAGTAACAACCTGCAAACCTCTACGGCTGCGGGCCTTCTTACGTTTATTGCTCATATCTTTTTAGACGTAATACACCTAATTTCGTGCAAAATTACAAAATAATTATGAAACACAGCACAACAATTAAGATTTATTTTGTAATTTTGTGCCCACTATGAGTACCGTTATTTATCCTTCGCCCATTTTCGGGCCTGTTCATAGCCGTCGGTTAGGCATCTCGTTAGGCATCAACCTGCAACCTGCCGATGGCAAGGTATGCACCTTCGACTGCATCTACTGCGAGTGTGGTTTCAACAAAGACCGCCGCCCCACCCTTCCTAGGCCATCGCGCGAGTTGGTAGCCCAGAAGTTGGAGGAGCAGTTGCAGAAGATGGTGGCAGACAAGCAGTTACCAGACGTGCTGACCTTTGCCGGCAATGGCGAACCCACCAGCCATCCCCATTTTGCCGAGATTATCGACGACACCATCCGTCTGCGCGACCAGTACTGTCCTAAGGCAAAGGTCTGTGTACTCAGTAACTCCACGATGATACACCGCCCAGAGGTGCACGATGCTTTGTTGCGCGTGGACGATAACATTCTGAAACTCGACACCATAGACCCCACCTATATTAATAAGGTGGACCGTCCGACAGGTGCCTATGATGTTAACCAGATTATCGAGCGCATGAAGGCTTTTAACGGACATATTATTATCCAGACGATGTTTATGAGGGGGATTAACGAAGGCGAGAGTGTGGATAACACCAGCGAAGAGTTTGTCGCACCTTGGTTGGAAGTTGTCAAAGCCATCAAGCCCCAACAGGTAATGGTATATACCATTGATCGTGAGACGCCTGCCCAAGGATTAGAAAAAGCCAGTCGCGAACAGCTTGACGCCATCCGCGACCGTGTTATTGCAGCAGGCATACCTTGTACTGCCAGCTACTGATTAATCTCAACCTTCTATCAGTCGAAGCGCTTAATCTTCTTCATAGCCATCGTATTCCTAATTAATAGACTTTCTTAGAAAGGATGCCTGCCTGGGTGGTCTTCAGGAATTCCACGATATGGTCGATTTCCTTGCCTGGTGGTACCTGCTCCTCAATCTGGATGATAGCGTCGAAAAGTGAGCCATTGCCATTGAATACCAGACGGTAGGCATTGGCAATGTGCTTGAGCACCTTTTCGTCAACACCATGCTGGCGACCAACGGTAACGTTGACACCGCCATAGAGGCACTTCTTGGTAGCAATGATGTAGGGGGGAACATCCTGCGAGAAGGTTGTTCCAGCCTGAATCATCGAACCCATGCCCACACGCGTCTTGGCATTCTCAATGACGCTACTGGAGAAGATGACGTGGTCTTCAATGAGGCAGTCACCCGCAATCTTCGTACCATATCCGAAGACACAGCCGTTGCCCACCTTGGTATCATGCGAGATGTGGGAACCCTCCATCAGCACGTTCTCATTACCGATAACCGTCTGTCCACCAGTATGGGTAGCACGGTTAATGACCACATTCTCACGGAAAATATTGCCGTCGCCAATGATGCACTCCGACTTCTCTCCACGGAACTCGAAGTCCTGTGGCAGAGCGCCGATGACAGCACCCTGGTGCACCTTATTATTCTTACCCATGCGCGTACCAGCACAGATGCTGACGAAGGGGAAGATAATGCAGCCGTCGCCAATCTCCACGTCGTCCTCAATATAGGCGAATGGGAATATCTTTACGTTGTCGCCGATTTTCGCCTTTGGCGATACCTCAGCTTTTGGACTTATTTCGCTTGCCATAACTTTAAACGCTAAACTTTAAACGTTAAACTTTACTTTCCACCTCCGCCAAGAGCAGTATAGAGTGATACTACAGCCTGCATCTTGCTGAAGTCATTGCTGGCCTTGTTAATCTGGGCAGAGAGCAACTGACTCTGTGCAGAGAGCACCTCCAAGTAGCTGGAACCACTGCTCTGATAGAGGGCACGAGTGTCCTCCACGTTCTTGGTGAGAATCTCCACACGCTGTGCCTCAATCTTCGAGTTAGCATCGTAGTTGGTGTAGTTCACCAGTGCGTTGCTCACCTCGTTGCCTGCCTGCAGGATACTGTTCTGCCAGGTATTGAAGGCCTGCTCGTACTGAATCTTCTTCACCTTGAGGTTAGCTGTCAGCGCACCACGATTGAAGATAGGCTGTGTCAGCGAGCCAAAGAGCGTAGTGAGCCACTTGCCTGGGTTCATAGTACCATTAATATTAGAGAAGGTTGCCGATGCACCAATCGTGATATTAGGATAGAACTGTGAACGAGCCGTCTGTACATCGTGGAAACAAGCAGCCAGCTGCATCTCGGCATTATGCACGTCGGGACGGTTCTGCAGCAGGGCAACACCTACACCCGTAGCAAACTCCGAAGGCAGAGATTGCTGGTCGAGCTTAGCGCGGCTAATGGTCTGACCAGGCTGTCCGATGAGCAGACACAACGCATTCTCCATAGAACGAATCTGACGACGGAAGTCGTTAGCCTGTGTCTGGGTAGAGAGATAAGCCGCTTCTGCACTCTGCACGCTTGTTGAGCGCACACGACCCAGCGTGAACTGCTGTTGCATCATCTCCCAGGTCTCCTTAGCCGTCTCACCCATCGAGGTCACAATACGCAACTGCTCGTCGAGCATCATCAGCGTGTAGTAAGCATTGGCTATACCACTGATTACCTGGGCGCGGACAGCCATCTGGTAGTCCTTCATGCCCAAGAGCTTCATCTGCGTAGAGCGCTTCTGCGACAGGATGTTACCAAAGAGGTCAAGCGTCCACGATGCCGTCACAGGGATAGCATACGACTTCGTGGTTACTGACGGGTCGGTATAAGTGGTCTGAATCGTACCGATAGGTGATGTTCCACCAATATTGATAGCAGGCAGGAACGCCAGCTTGGCGGCCTTCAGCATGGTTTCGTACATCTTGACGTTCAGCGCGGCATTCTGCAGGTTTGCGTTCTTCTCCAAGCCCTGTTCGATGAGCGACTGCAACTGTGGGTCGGTGAAGACACTACGCCAGGGCAGATTGCCGAAGGAGGCCGTGTCCTGAGGAGCTACAGCCAGCGTGTCGCCATCGCTCACCACGTCGCGAATGAGGCCTTGCGTCTGCACATTGTCAGGACGCTCGTACTTATTATATAGTCCGCAACTGCTGAGGAGTAGAAGACCCACCCCAACCCCTCCCCACGGGAGGGGTCTCAATATGCTTTTAATGAATCCTTTTATGTTCATATCATTTTAATTATTTAGTCTAAACAGTTCCCCCCTCCCCTTCGGGAGGGGTTGGGGGTGGGTTCTATTTCTCCAATTCATAATCTACGGGACGGTGTGCATACTGTGAGATCTCGGCAGCGACATCAGCCTGCTCCTCGTCCTCGAACTTCATCGGAGAGAACTTCTCCTGCAAGCTCTGGAAGATGACGAAGAGGCCTGGCACTACCAATACCTGGAACAATGTACCTATCAACATACCACCAACGGCTGCGGCACCCAGCGTCTGGTTACCATTCTTACCTACACCAGAGGCGAACATCATTGGCAACAGACCGATAACCATTGCGAGTGACGTCATCAAGATAGGACGCAGACGGGCAGCAGCACCCAACACAGCCGACCAGGCAATACCCATACCCAGACGACGACGCTCCAGCGCGAACTCAACAATCAGGATGGCATTCTTAGCCAACAGACCAATCAGCATAATCAGCGAAATCTGCATGTAGATGTCGTTGGCATGTCCGAAGACCATCGTGAACAGGAAGCAGCCTGCCAGACCGAACGGTACTGAGAGCACTACGGCCAATGGCAGGATGTACGACTCGTACTGTGCTGACAGAATCAGGTAGATGAAGATGAAGCACAGCAGGAAGATGATGGCTGTAGAGTTGGTAGCCTTAGCCTCCTCACGTGTCAGACCCTGATAGTCATAAGTATAACCCTGTGGCAACATCTCGGCGGCAACCTCCTGAGCGGCTTTGATAGCCTCACCAGTTGAATAACCGTTGGCCACCGTTGCCGTCACGTTGATAGACGTAAACAGGTTGAAACGGTTGATGTTGTTGGGGCCATAGACGCGCTCCAAGCGACAGAACTCCTGAACGGGCGACATGCCTCCAGCGGTGCGCACATAGATACTGTTCAGCGACTCTGGCGTCATGCGGGTCTCAGGTAAACCTTGTATCATTACACGGTACAGCTTACCATAGGCATTGAAGTTTGAAGCATACATACCACCATAGTATCCCTGCAGCGTAGCGAGGACGGTTGATGGTGACACACCAGCCTGCTTACACTTGGCGACATCCATGTGCAGCATGTACTGAGGATAGTTCGGGTTGTATGAGGTCTGCGCTGTCTGGAACTCCGGACGCTTGTTCAGCTCAGCCAGATAGTCCTTGACAACACCAAAGAACTTGTCCAGCGAACCACCCGTGCGGTCCTGCATAACGAGCGACACACCACTATTGGCAGAGAAACCAGGAATCATAGGCGGTGCAAAGGCCAGAATCTGTGCATCCTTGATGTGTGCCGTCTTGATGAAAATCTGAGCGACGACACCCGTTGCACTCTGTGGGTCAAGGAAGAAACGGTAGATACCGTCACCCTGCCACAATCCGCTGAGCTTCCAGAAGAAGCCATGCTGACGCTCCGAGAATGGTTTCAGCTTGATGATGAACGTAGCCTGGTCAGAACCAGAACCGGCAATGAAGTTATAGCCCTGAATCTGCTCACGGTTCTGGATGGCGGGGTCGGCAGCCAGAATGCTGTCCACCTGACTGATGACTTGCTTGGTGCGCTCTACTGAGGTAGCAGGAGGCATGGAGATGGTACAGAAGAGCGTACCGGTATCCTCATCAGGCACCAGACCCGACTTGGTGGTAGACATCAGCACAACCATTGCTACGATACCCAGGATGACAGTGGTAAGCACGGGAATGGGCTTGCGCACCAGCTTCTCCACACGCGTCTTATACTTGCCCAGAATCTTGTCGTAGGCGGTATTGAACGACGCATGGAAACGGTCAATGACGGACATCTTCTTTGCGTGTCCCTCGGCATCGTGCGGTTTCAAGAAGATAGCACAAAGGGCAGGAGACAGCGTTAGAGCGTTCAAGGCTGAAATGAAGATGCTGACAGCCATCGTCACACCAAACTCACGATAGAACGAACCCGTCGTACCACCGATGAACGACACAGGAATGAACACAGAGGCCATCACCAGTGTGATAGAGATGATAGCACCAGAAATCTCATTCATGGCGTCGATAGATGCCGTCAGTGACGACTTATAGCCTTGGTCTAACTTAGCATGGACAGCCTCAACAACCACAACGGCATCGTCCACCACAATGGCAATAGCCAACAGCAAGGCGGATAGCGTCAGCAGGTTGATAGAGAAGCCCATCACGCTGAGGAAGAAGAAGGTACCAATCAGCGACACAGGAACGGCAATCAACGGGATGAGCGTAGAGCGCCAGTCCTGCAAGAAGACGTAGATAACGATGAACACCAGGATAAGGGTGAACACCAGCGTAAAGACAACCTCCTCAATAGAAGCATAGAGGAACTCTGTTACGTCATAGTTAATCTTATAAATCATGCCTGGCGGGAAGAGCTTAGCCTGTTCTTCCAACTCGGCCTTCACCTGCTTGGCAATATCGTTAGCGTTAGAACCGGCAATCTGCTGTACCATACCCAGCACAGATGGCAGGTTGTTATTCTTCATAGATACTGAGTACTGCTGACCACCGAGCTCAATCTTGGCAACATCCTTCAGCTTCAGCGTCTGTCCCTTGGCATCGCTGGAGATAATGATATTACCAAACTCCTCGGCAGTCTTCAGGCGACCGGTATAGCGCATAGAGTACTCGTAGGCCACATCTGACTGCTCACCAAAAGAACCAGGAGCAGCCTCGATGTTCTGTTCAGCCAGCACAGCACTGATGTCGCTTGGCATCAGATTGTACTGCTTCATCACGTCAGGCTTCAACCAAATACGCATAGAGTAGGTCTTCAGACCAGGCGACTGCACGTCACCGACACCCTGAATACGCTTGATAGCCGGAATGATATTAATATTGTTATAGTTCGTCAGGAACTCATCATCATAACGACCATCAGAGGTCAGCGTGAACATGATGACCTGTGAAGTCTGACGCTTCTGCACCGTCACACCGATACGCGTTACCTCGGCAGGCAACAGTGCCTGAGCCTGCTGTACGCGGTTCTGTACGTTAACGGCACACATATCGGGGTTCATGCCTTGGCGGAAGAGCACACTAATCTGTGCTGATCCGGCACCAGCAGTAGACGAGATATAGTCCATACCCTCCACACCATTGATGCTCTCCTCCAACGGCGTGATGACCGAGTTCTTTACGGTCTCTGCATCGGCACCTGGATAGCTGGTCCACACCGCTACCGTAGGTGGTGCGATGTTGGGGTACTGCTCAATAGGCAGCGACACCAGTCCGATGAAACCCAGCAGAACGATGAGAATAGAAATCACCGTCGACAATACCGGGCGTTTGATAAATGTTGTAAAAGTCATATTCTTTTAACTTCTTTTACTTCTTTAACTCCTTTAACTTCTCAGTTTACTTCTTTAACTCCTTTAACTTCTCAGTTTACTTCTTCATAGCACCCACGATATCACCTGCCGACATAGCCTTAGCCTGCTCCTGAATCTTCTGCTGATAGCGCTCAGGGGTGATGGGTACAATCTCCATGCCGTCGTTCAACTTGGTAATACCATTGGTCACATACTTGTCGCCAGCCTTCAGACCCCCAGTAACAACATAGTTGTTGCCATCGTTATGCGGGTCTACCTGGATTTCAGTATACTTCACCTTATTATCTTTACCAAGCGTATAGACGAACTTCTTGTTCTGTACTTCAGAGACACAGCTCAGAGGTATGATGATAACATTAGAGCTGACACGTGGAATGATGATGGTTCCAGTAGCTCCGCTCTTCAGCAACTTCTCAGGGTTAGCGAAAGAAGCAATCAGCTGAACAGAACCCGTGGCAGCATCGATGACACCACTCATCTTGCTGATGGTACCCTCGCAACCGTAGATGCTACCATCGGCCAGCTGCAACTTGACAGAAGGCAACGAAGCCAGTCCCTGCTGAGAAATGACCATAGCCTCTTTCTCAGTAACAGAGAAGTAAGCCTCCATTGACGAGATGTTCGATACGGTAGTCAACACGTTAGAACCGCTAACCAAAGCACCCTTCTTGAAGGGCAGCGTACCGACAACACCCGATGCGGGACTCTTCACATAGCAGTAGCTCAGCATCTCCTTCGCAGAAGCCAGCGAAGCCTGTGCCTGAGCCAACTGTGCCTGGGCGCTCTCGAAAGTATTCTGAGAGGTCTGCAACTCGTAGTCACCAATGACCTTCTTCGCATGCAACTGCTGGGCATTGTTATATGTCAGCTTGGCTGTATTACACTGCTGCTGAGCAGCATTGACAGCGGCCTGAGCCTGACGCACCTGAGCCTGATAGGTCTCGTTATCAATAACAAAAAGTACCTGACCGGCACTAACGGTCTGTCCTTCCTTCACATTAATCTGGGTCAGGAAGCCTTGAGCTTTCGGACGGATTTCCACGTCCTGCACACCCTTGATAGAGGCGGGATAGGTGGTCTGCATATCTGCCTGCGACGTACCTGCCGTCACAACTGGATACTCGTTGTCGCCAAACGTAGGACGACCACCGCCGCCACTACACGAAACAAGCGTTGCAGCAATGGCTGCAATCGTTACGATTTTCTTCATTTTCATACTTCTATTAATATTATTCGAATAATTTACTTTCTCCATGAAAACTTAAACACGTCGTTTAGTTTTCAAGATGCAAAAGTAGCAAAAAAAATCCTATTCTATATTATTGATATAGGATTCTACAGCAATTTTAACAAAGTTTAGTTTGTTTTCAGCCCCATCTGTTTAGCCTTCTCCAACAATAGTTGCATCAAAGGCTCGCGCTCGTTCTCCACGCGGTTGTCCAGCACGGCGTCTTTCAGGTACTGTTTCAGCACGCCCACCTCGCGCGAAGGTTTCAGATGGAACATCTCCATGATCTCGTTGCCGTCAATGACGGGTTGCAGCAGTCGCTTGTAGTCCTTCTCCTTCAGGTCGGCCAGCTTCTCGCGCACCATACGGAAGTTCTCCAAGAACATCTTCTTCTTCACCTCGTTCTTACTGGTGATATCGGCTTCGCAGAGCACCATCAGGTCGTCGATGTCGTCGCCCGCATCGTTCAGCAGACGGCGCACAGCAGAGTCCGTAACCTCCTCATCAGCAATCACTTGTGGGCGCATGTGCAGGTCTACCATCTTCTGCACATACTTCATCTCAGCACCCATGGGCAACTTCAGTCTGCGGAAGATGTTCGGCACCATCTTGGCACCTATAATATTATGGTT
>Ga0256405_10000426_pt1 | contig 138921 bp, 108 predicted proteins | sample RumenRJG_02DNA_FD_189096 | JGI IMG/M metagenome (GOLD analysis project Ga0256405, IMG submission 189096) | Bovine rumen microbial communities from Lethbridge, Alberta, Canada - RJG_02 | ecosystem: Host-associated > Mammals > Digestive system > Stomach > Rumen | place: Canada: Alberta...
ACGCTGATGCTAATAGAATAATGACTGATGACTAGTCAAGTCAACATAATTTAAAAATAATTATTAACCGGATCAACCTATATCGCAAATAAGGCTGAAAGTAGTCAACTAAAATCGTTAAACTACACTTAAAACTCCCAGTCTTAGTACTTAAAACTCCCAGTCTTAGTACTTAAAACTCCGAGTCCAGATACCCCGGACTCTTCTCCTTTTTATATATATTATTGTGGAAAAGTTCTCAAAAGTTCACAAATTATTGGAACATATTAAAAAAAATATTATCTTTGCATTATTCTTTGCATAATCTTCGAGTAAGAGATGACTTTACTCGGCAACATAGATTACATATAAAATATAGTAGATATGAAAGATTTTCTGAAAAATGTATTGGCCACATTTGTGGGAATCCTTTTGTTTTTCCTCATTTTTGGCATTTTGGGAGTTATGAGTTTGGTAGGCATGGTAGCCTCTACTGATGCCGCAACGAATGTGAAAGACAATTCTGTGATGGTAGTCAAGTTAGACGGTGCCATGGAAGAGCGTTCAGAAGGCGATGTCAAGACACAGTTGATGGGTGGTGGCAGTTCTGCCATCGGTCTGGACGATATGCTGACGGCTATCCGGAAAGCGAAGGAAAATAAGAATGTCAAAGGTATCTACTTGGAGGCCGGTATGTTCCAGCCCGACTCTCCTGCATCGATGGTGGCCTTGCGCAATGCCCTCCTGGACTTCAAGAAGAGTGGCAAGTGGATTGTGGCCTATGGCGATCAGTACACACAGGGCACCTATTATCTGTGTAGTCTGGCTGACAAGGTGTGGCTGAATCCCATTGGAATGATCGACTGGCATGGTATGGCTGCCGAGCCGATGTTCTATAAAGACCTGATGGCAAAGTTTGGTGTGAAGGTGCAGTTGGCTAAGGTGGGCTCCTACAAGAGTGCTCCCGAGATGTTCACGGCCGACAAGATGAGTGATCCCAACCGTGAGCAGGTGACTGCCTATATAACAGGTATTTGGAATACGATGGTCAACGATGTGTCAGCCAGTAGGAAGATCAGTGCTGAGCAGTTGAATACAATTGCCGACAACCTGCCGATGTTTGATGATCCTCAGAACTACCTGAAGATGAAGTTGGTCGACAAACTGATGTACACCGATGAGGTGAAGGGTGAGGTAAAGAAGTTGCTCAAGTTGAAAGACGATGATAACATCAATCAGATCAGCGTAGCACAGATGATGAGTGCTAAGGAAGATTCAAAGAAGGGTGATGAGATTGCCGTTTACTACGCGTATGGAGATATCGTAGATAAAGAGGGATTTAGTCTGCTCTCTGGTGGTGGTCATCAGATCGTCGGTAATACAGTTGCCAAGGACTTGGCCGAACTGGCAAAGGACGATAATGTGAAAGCCGTGGTTATCCGTATCAACAGTGGTGGCGGTAGTGCCTATGCCTCTGAGCAGATCTGGCGTGCTATCACCTTGCTGAAGGAGAAGAAACCGGTGGTTGTCAGCATGGGCGGCATGGCTGCCTCTGGCGGTTACTACATGAGTTGTCCAGCCAACTGGATCGTGGCAGAGCCTACCACACTGACAGGTAGTATCGGTATCTTCGGTATGTTCCCCGATGCCAGCAACCTGCTTACACAGAAGTTGGGCATTAAGTTCGACGAGATCAAGACCAACAAGCACTCAAACTTCGGAACAAGATGCCGTCCGTTCAACGAGGAGGAGATGTCTTTCCTGAACATGTATATCGAGCGCGGTTATCAGTTGTTCCGCAAGCGTGTGGCCGACGGTAGAAAGCAGCCCGTTGAGGCTATTGAGAAGATTGCCCAGGGTAGGGTATGGCTCGGACAGGATGCGCTGAAGATCAAGCTCGTGGATGAGCTCGGTGGTCTGGATGCAGCAGTGAAGAAGGCAGCCCAGTTGGCTAAGGCAGATGAATATCATACCAGTGCCTACCCGGCTAAGGCTGGTCTGATGGATCAGTTGATGGGCAGTGTGACCAGTGGTGGCGACAACTACCTCGATGCCCGTCTTCGTGAATACCTGGGAATTTACTATGAGCCATTCATGCTGATGAAGAATATCGACAAGCAGAGTGCTATCCAGGCACGTATCCCCTTTGAGCTTAATCTAAGATAATACGTTGACATGGAGGGCGATTTCATCACAATCCATAAAGGACTACTGCCGTTCAGCTGGCTTTACGGAATCGGTGTACGATTCCGTAACCAGTTGTACGACTTGGGTATTCTCAAGAGTAGGGCCTTCGATGTGCCTGTCATCTCTGTGGGAAATATCACCGTGGGCGGCTCTGGCAAGACACCGCATGTGGAGTATCTAATCAACCTGCTCAAAGACAACGTGCAGGTGGCTGTGCTCAGCAGAGGGTATAAACGCAAGTCGAAAGGCTACGTGCTGGCAGATGCCGATACCACGATGCCGATGATCGGTGACGAGCCTTACCAGATGAAGAAGAAATTCCCCAAGGTGCATGTGGCCGTGGATAAGAACCGTGTGGAGGGTATCGACCGGCTGACTACCGATGAGGAAACATGCAATACGGATGTGATCCTGTTGGATGATGCCTACCAGCATCGTAAAGTGAAGCCGGGCATCAACATCCTGCTGGTGGACTATCACCGACTGATTATCTACGACCAGCTGTTGCCTGCCGGACGACTGCGCGAACCAAAACAAGGGAAGAACCGCGCAGATATCGTGATCGTGACGAAATGTCCGAAAGATCTCAAGCCGATGGAGTTTCGGGTGCTTACCAAGGCCATGAATCTCTATCCCTATCAGAAACTCTATTTCACCACACTGAATTACAAGGACCTGAAACCAGTCTATTGTGGTGATAAGCGCAAACTGGAAGACATCAAGCCAGAAGAGAATATCCTGCTCATCACGGGTATCGCCTCACCACGACAGATCATCTACGACCTGAAGCCCTACTCAGAGCATATCGTGCCAATGACCTTTGGTGATCATCACCAGTTTACAAAAAAGGATATACAGAAGATCAACGAGCGTTTCGCCGAGATGCCTGAACCGAAGATCGCCATTACGACAGAGAAAGACAATGCGCGGTTGTTTGGCATGGAAGGACTCTCTGACGATCTCCGTCATCATCTGTTTGTATTGCCGGTCGAGATCGGTTTCATGCTCGACCAACAAGAAGAGTTTAATCAAAAAATTATTGGTTATGTACGCAAAAATTCAAGAAACAGCATTCTGGTTAAAGGAAAGGATGACCACAAACCCGCAAATAGCAATCGTGCTGGGAACGGGTCTCGGACAATTAGTTTCAGAAATAACTGATGCCTACGAGATACCTTATCAGACCATCCCTAACTTCCCGGTATCTACCGTGGAGGGACATAGTGGAAAACTGATCATCGGTAAGTTGAACGGCGTGGATGTAATCGCCATGCAGGGCCGCTTTCATTATTATGAGGGCTATGCCATGCGCGACGTGACATTCCCTGTGCGCGTGATGTATGAGTTGGGCATCAAGATGCTGGTGGTATCGAATGCCTCCGGAGGTATGAACCCCGCCTTCAGCATCGGCGACCTGATGATCATCACCGACCATATCAATAACTTCCCCGAGCATCCACTGCGCGGAAAGAATTTCCCCACAGGGCCCCGCTTCCCCGATATGCATGAGGCATACGACAAGGAGTTCGTCCGCATCGCCGACCAGATTGCCGCAGATAATAATATCAAGGTGCAGCACGGTGTGTATATGGGTGTGCAGGGACCGACCTTCGAGACTCCGGCAGAATATCGTTTCTATCGTATCGCAGGTGCCGACTGTGTGGGAATGAGTACAGTGCCTGAGGTTATCGTGGCACGCCACTGCGGTATCCGCGTGTTTGGCATCAGCGTTATTACCGACTTAGGAGGATTCGACAATCCTGTGGAGGTATCGCATGAAGAGGTGCAGATAGCTGCCGCAAAGGCGCAACCCATCATGACGTTCATTGTGAAGGAACTGATCAAGAAGGTGTCTATATAATATAATAAGGTGTAATCATCTTATAAAAACTGAATAATGGAAATAGCAAAACTGGGTGAGTTCGGACTGATCAAGCATCTGACCGGACAAATCCAAATGAAGAATACATCAACACGAAAGGGGGTAGGGGATGACTGTGCTGTGCTGACCTACCCCGACAAGGAAGTATTGGTAACCACCGACATGCTGATGGAAGGCGTACACTTCGACCTTACCTATATCGATATGCAGCACTTAGGATATAAGTCGGCTATGGTGAATATCTCGGATGTCTTTGCCATGAACGGCACTCCCCGACAGATGCTCGTCAGCGTAGCCATCGGCAAACGGTTTACCGTGGAGGATATGGAGCAGTTCTATCAGGGACTACGACTGGCTTGCGACAAATGGGGCGTTGACATCGTCGGTGGTGATACGACCTCCTCCTTTACGGGCATGGCCATCAGTATCACCTGTATCGGTGAGGCACAGAAAGAGGAAATCGTCTATCGATCGGGTGCACAGGATACGGATCTGATCTGTGTGACGGGTGATCTGGGTGCTGCCTATATGGGATTGCGACTGTTGGAACGCGAGAAGATGGTGTACTATCAGCAGCTGGATGAGACGCGTAAGAAGATCAGGGATGCCAAGGCTGCAGGGGCCACGGATGAACAACTGCGACAGTTGCGTGATCATCTGGCATCACTGGAATCCTTCGAACCCGACTTTGCCGGTAAGGAATATCTGTTGCAAAGACAACTGAAACCTGAGGCGCGTGGTGATATCATCCAACGGTTGCGCAACGAGGGTATTCTGCCAACGTCGATGATGGATATCTCCGACGGACTGAGTTCAGAACTCTTGCATATCTGTGAACAGAGCGGAGTGGGGTGCCGGGTGTATGAGAAGAATATCCCGATCGACTACCAGACGGCAGTGATGGCAGAGGAACTGAATATGAACGTGACGACCTGCGCCATGAATGGCGGTGAGGATTATGAATTGCTGTTTACCGTTCCTATCGGCGACTATGAGAAGGTGAACGATATGGAGGATGTGAAGATCATCGGACATATCACCCGGAAGGAGTTGGGACATATCCTCGTGAGCAGGGATGACCGTGAATTTGACATCAAGGCACAAGGGTGGAATCCTTTGCAAAGTGAAAAGTGAAGAGTGAAGAGTGAAGAATAAAGCGTTTACAAGGCGGCATTTGCTAAAGAATGTTAACACGGTGAACATTTTATTGTAATTCATTTCTCACTTCTAAGTTTTTTTGTACCTTTGCAATCGCAAAAGAAAAATGGTGCCTTAGCTCAGTTGGTAGAGCATCGGACTGAAAATCCGTGTGTCCCCGGTTCGATTCCTGGAGGTACCACTCCTCCTTTCATTAGCCCCTGTATTGCATTAGCAGCAGGGGTTTTTTTGTCATAGTACAAATCTATTAATCAAATCAATATGAGAAAACTGTTTTTATTCCTCAGTCTGTGTGTCGCAATAGCTGGGCACGCACAAGAAAACAAGTATGCCAAATACTTCAAGAATCTTCCTTTTAAGATGGAGGCCTTTGGTGCACCGGTCATTCCTAACAACACCGTCAACCTGAAAGACTTTGGTGCAGTGGGTGATGGAAGAACTCTCTGTACGGATGCTTTCCATAAAGCGATGCAAGCATTGTCGAAGAAAGGTGGCGGCAGATTGGTGGTACCCGAAGGCGTTTGGTTGACCGGTCCCCTGGATCTTGTCAGTAACCTCGACCTTCATCTGAAGAGCGGTGCGATCATTCTGTTCAGCGATGATGAGACGCTATATCCCGTGATCAAGACCTACTATGAGGGATGGGAGGCTTATCGTACACATTCTCCTATCTATGGAAAGAACCTGGTCAACGTGTCAATTACCGGTCATGGCGTGATCGACGGCAACGGACAGTACTGGCGTCCTTTGAAGAAAGAAAAAGTGACGGAGGCACAGTGGAAGAAGTTCACCGCTCAGGGCGGTTTCATCAAGGACAACAGACTCTGGTATCCTTCAGACAGTTATGTCTATGGGGAACAGCATGCCCGTGAGATCACCTCTAAGCCTAATCCTACGCAGGAAGAATTGACAAAGATCCGCCGCTTCGTCCGTCCGGTGATGATCAGTCTGGTGGGATGTAAGAACGTATTGTTGAAAGGTGTTATCTTCCAGAACTCTGGTGCTTGGAATATCCATCCGCTGATGTGTGAGAATGTGATCATTGAGGATGTGCTGGCCAAGAATCCCAGTTATGCACAGAATGGCGATGCCCTTGATCTGGAGTCGTGTAAGAATGCCTTGATCATCAACTCGAAGTTTGATGCCGGTGACGACGGTATCTGTATCAAGAGTGGTAAGGATGAGGAAGGTCGCAAGCGTGCCCGTCCGTGTGAGAACGTGATTGTCGACGGTTGTACGGTCTTTGCTGGTCATGGCGGTTTTGTGGTCGGTAGTGAGATGAGTGGCGGTGTAAGGAATATCCTCGTAAAGAACTGCCAGTTCATGGGTACTGATGTGGGGTTGCGCTTTAAGAGTCGTCGTGGCCGTGGCGGTGTGGTAGAGAATATCTTTATCCGTGATATCTCCATGACGAATATCCTCTCTGATGCAATCATCTTTAATCTGTATTACGGTGGTAAGTCGGTTATTGAGGTGCTGGAGAGTGGTGAGAAGGTAAATAATATCGAGTCAAAGCCTGTGGATGAGACCACCCCATGCTTCCGCAAGATCGATATCCAGAATATCACTTGTCAGGGTGCCGGTCGCGCGATGATGTTCAATGGACTGCCTGAGATGCCTATTGACGGTATCTCGCTGAAGAATGTCACGATCTATGCTGATAGTGAGGCTGAGTTCTACAACTGTAAGAATATCAAAAAAGAGAATGTCAACGTGATTCTCAAGAAATAAATGACAATACCTTATATATAAATAATGGGGAGCGTTCTGCGCTCCCCATTATTATTTAGCTGTAGATCTCTTTTCCGAATGGAGAAAGGGCAATCTTAGCCATTTTGAAATGTTGTTTGCCGAAAGGTATTCCGATGATGGAGATATAGAGCAGCACCCCAAAGAGAATGTGGGTGAGCCAAATCCATACACCACCGATGAAAAACCACAGCACATTCATAAACAGGTTCAGGCATCCATGACCGTTTCCTTTCTCAACAATCGTTGAGCCGAAAGGCCACAGTTCAAGCACTCCAATCTTGATGGCTTGCAATCCGAAGGGTATGCCGATGATGGTCACCAACAATGCAAATCCTGCTAAAAAATATTCGATGGCAGTTTCAATGCCACCGAATATTAACCATAAGATGTTTCCTAATAGTTTCAATTACTTGTTCTTTAAGAGATCACGGATTTCAGCGAGCAACTCTTCCTGTGTAGGACCAGCTGGAGGAGCGGGAGCCTCTTCTTTCTTAGGCATCAGCTTGTTCATACCCTTAATCATCAAGAAGATACAGAATGCGATGATCAGGAAGTCGATGATATTCTGTATGAATGCGCCGTATTTGAGAACAGCTCCAGCTACAGGCTCACCACCATCAACAGCTGGCAGCATTACCTTATAAGACAGACCTGAGAGATCAATACCGCCGGTAAGCATACCGATAAACGGCATAAGAACATCATCAACTAATGAGCTGACAATCTTTCCAAACGCACCACCGATGATCACACCGACAGCCATGTCCATTACGTTGCCCTTCATGGCAAACTCCTTAAATTCTTTGAAAAAACCCATAATATCAATTTTTAAAGTTTATAAAAAGTGTATATATCCGTATTTTGCAATGTTCAGCTAGCAAAGTAGAAACGTAAATTCTGCTTTTCTGTGCTTTCTATTCATTCTTAAATACTTTTTAAGATATTTATTCTCTTATTCAAGTGCAAATATAGAAAATATTTAGTAATTTTGTACCCGAAATTAAAGAAAAAATTACATAAGATGTCTTTTTTTGCGTAATTACGAGAAAAAAGTATTACAAAGACGATCTTTTAAGGTAAATAGAATGTTTGGATATTTTTAACCATTTAAATTAATAATAAGAAAATGACAAAAGTAGCTATTAACGGCTTTGGCCGTATTGGTCGCCTCGCTTTCCGTCAGATGTTCGAGGCTGAAGGTTATGAGGTTGTTGCAATCAATGATTTGACAAGTCCCAAAATGCTTGCTCACCTGCTGAAGTATGATACCGCTCAGGGTGGTTTCTGTGGTAAGATTGGCGAGAACAAGCACACTGTTGACTGCACTGACAACTCTATCATCGTTGATGGTAAGGAGATTACTATCTATGCTATGCCTAACGCAGCTGATCTGCCTTGGGGTGAACTCGACGTTGACGTAGTTCTGGAGTGCACCGGTTTCTACACTTCTAAGGAGAAGGCTTCAGCTCATATCAAGGCTGGTGCTAAGAAGGTTGTCATCTCAGCTCCTGCTGGCAATGACCTGCCTACTATCGTTTACAATGTAAACCACACTACCCTGACTCCTGCCGACACCGTTATCTCAGCTGCTTCTTGCACAACTAACTGTCTGGCTCCTATGACAAAGGCTCTGAACGACTTCGCTCCTATCCAGAGTGGTATCATGACAACTGTTCACGCTTACACTGGTGACCAGATGATTCTCGACGGTCCTCAGCGCAAGGGTGATGTTCAGCGTGCCCGTGCCGGTGCTCAGAACATCGTTCCTAACTCAACAGGTGCTGCCAAGGCTATCGGTCTTGTTATCCCTGAGTTGAATGGTAAGCTCATCGGTGCTGCACAGCGCGTTCCGACTCCTACAGGTTCTACCACTATCCTGCACGCTGTTGTGAAGGGTGAGGTAACTGTTGAGGCTATCAACGCTGCTATGAAGGCTGCTGCTAACGAGTCATTCGGTTACACAGAGGAGAAGCTCGTTTCTAGCGACATCATCGGTATGAAGTTCGGTTCACTGTTCGATGCTAACCAGACTATGGTAAGCAAGATTGGTGATGGCAACTCTCTCGTACAGGTTGTTGCTTGGTATGACAATGAGAACTCTTACACTTCTCAGATGGTTCGTACTATCAAGTACCTCGCAGAACTGAAATAATATCAGTTGAAAAAACAATAAAGGGAGTGCATTCATATCGAGTGCACTCCTTTCTTTTTGTATATAACATAAAAATATCCTTATTCCACTTTTGCAGAATAAAGATATTTTTGTATTTTTGCCACATGAAGAAGATGATAACGATATTAGGACCGACAGCCAGTGGCAAGACAGCATTAGCTGTAGAGGTTGCCAAAAGAGTAGGGGGTGAGATTATCTCCGCCGATTCCCGTCAGGTATACCGTCGGATGGATATCGGAACGGGGAAGGACCTGAGCGAGTACGACGGTGTGCGTTATCATCTGATTGATATTCAGGAGCCCGGCACGAAATACAACCTCTTCCAATATCAGCAGGATTTCTATGATGCCTATCAGGATATCTGCAGCAGAGGTGTCCGACCAATACTTTGTGGAGGTACTGGCTTATACATCGAGGCTGTATTGAAGGGGTATCAGTTATCGCCCGTTCCACAGAATCCAGAACTGCGTGCAGCCCTTGAAGGTCGGTCATTGGAAGAACTAACCCGGATGTTGGTCGCCTTGAAGGAGGAGAACGGTTCAAACATGCATAACACGACGGACGTGGACTCTTGTCAGCGGGCTATCCGCGCCATAGAGATTGAGACCTACAATAAGGAGCACCCATTGCCTAACAGGGTCTTACCGCCAGTGGATAGTGTCATCATCGGTGTGGATATTGACAGAGACCTGCGCAGGGAGAAGATCACCCGTCGACTAAAAGCACGTCTTGAAGAAGGGATGGTCGATGAGGTGAAAGCATTGCTCGACAGTGGTATTCCCGAGGAAGACCTAATCTATTATGGTCTGGAATATAAATATGTAACCGAATATGTCGTAGGCAAATTGTCCTTTGATGAGATGTTCAAACGGTTGGAGATTGCCATCCATCAGTTTGCTAAACGACAGATGACGTGGTTTCGTGGTATGGAGCGTCGTGGTTTCCACATCCATTGGATCAATGCTTCGTTGCCCATGCAGGAGAGAGTAGAACAGATTATTCACCTAACGGAATAATGAGTTATGGAGGAAAAGATTATTTATAATGAGAACAGATGGGGCATCCTCTATTGTCCGAAGCACACCTGGGGTGGCGCCAAGAAGAAATGGGAGAAGATAGAGAAATGCCTGAAGAACCATCAGGTGGCTTACGACTTTGTGCAGAGTGAGAACACCAAGAGCGTGGAGCGACTCTTTAATATGTTGGTGAATAACGGATACAAGACCATTGTCATTGTTGGCGGTGATTCAGCATTGAACGATGCGGTCAATTGTCTGATGTCATTCCCCGAGGATGTGCGTCAACAAGTGTCTCTTGGTGTGATTCCTAATGGCGTGATGAACGACTTCGCTCGCTATTGGGGCTTTAAGGAGTCGGAAACGGACCAGACCATCGCCTGGTTGAAGAAGCATCGTGTACGCAAGGTAGATGTGGGATGTCTGCGATATACCAATGATAAGAATGAGAAGTGTCGCCGATATTTCCTCAACTGTGTGAATATTGGTTTTATCGCTGCTATCATGAATCTCCGCAGGCAGACACGTCGTTTCTTCGGTTCCCGTACCTTATCGTTTGTATCCTCATTCCTCTTGATGATCTTCCAACGTATGGAATATCGGGTTGATATGAAGATCAACTCAGACCAGATAAAGAGAAAACTGATGACAGTATGTATCGGTAATGCGCGAGGCTACGGACAGACACCTAATGCCGTGCCATATAACGGTATGCTGGATGTTTCTGTGGTCTACCATCCCGAGATGCTCCAACTGATAGAAGGGTTCTATCTGTTGTTTACCGGAAAGTTCCTTAATCATAAGAGTGTCCATCCCTATCGCACCACTCAGGTAGATGTTATCGAAGCACCTCATGCCATGGTGGGTATCGACGGTCGTTTGATGAATACACCGGTGGGCAGTTACAAGATTACTGTAGAGCAGGAGGTGATCAACTTCCTCATCCCTGATTGATCAATATACCTTATTATATATAGCTTGGCCATTTACACCCGTAGATGGCCATGTTTTTTGTTATTATTACGTTAAAAAACTCTATTTTCTAAAAAACATCCGCAAACCTTTTGCTGTCATATATTTTTTTATTATTTTTGAACTGGATTTACCGGAATCGGTATATTTTAACTGATATCACATAATCAAAATAATAAACCTATGAGTTATCTACGATTTGAAAAAGCGCTGATGACGAATCTTGAAGAGGCCTTGCCTCGAGAGCTATTACGCACCAATCGTTCAGGAGCCTATTCCTGTTCTACGATTGTTGACTGTAATACCAGAAAGTATCATGGTTTGTTGGTCGTACCCGTTCCAGAACTGGATGATGAGAACCATGTGCTGCTTTCTTCTCTCGATCCGACGGTTATCCAGCATGGTGCTGAATTTAACCTCGGGCTTCATAAGTATCAGGGCAACAACTACAGTCCAAAAGGTCACAAGTACATCAGAGAGTTTGATTGTGACAAGGTACCTACTACCATTTATAGGGTAGGAGGTGTGATTTTAAAGAAAGAGGTGGTCTTCCGCCATTATGAGGCGCGAATCCTGATTCGCTATACCTTGGTAGATGCCCACTCTGCAACAACCCTACGTTTCCGTCCATTCCTCGCCTTCCGCAGTGTACGACAGTTTACACATGAGAACAGTGCGGCCAGTCGTGAGTACCATGAGGTGGATAACGGTATCAAGACTTGCATGTATGCTGGTTATCCAGATCTGTATATGCAGTTTAACAAAAAGAACTCTTTCGTATTCCAGCCCGACTGGTATCGTGGCGTGGAATATCCTAAGGAGCAGGAGCGTGGCTATGCCTCTAATGAGGATCTTTATGTTCCCGGCTACTTCGAGATGGATATCAAGAAGGGCGAGAGTATCGTCTTCTCTGCAGGTATCTCTGAGATTAAGACGAGAAGACTGAAGTCTTTGTTCGATGAAGAGGTTGAAGGTCGTGTACCAAGAGATAACTTCTTCCACTGTTTGGTGACAGCTGCTCATCAGTTCCACAAGAGAATGCCTAACGATGACCGTTATATCCTGGCTGGTTATCCTTGGTTCAAGGTGCGTGCCCGTGATACCTTTATCGCATTACCGGGTCTTACCTTAGCCATTGAGGAACAGGATTACTTCGAACTGGTGATGAAGACCGCCGAAAAGGGCTTGCGCGAGTTTATGGAAGGCAAACCGCTGTCGGTAGAGATCTATGAGATGGAGCATCCCGATGTTCCGCTTTGGGCTATATGGGCTGTTCAGCAATATGCCAAGGAAGCTGGCGAAGACAAGTGTCTGAAGATGTACGGCAAGTTGGTTTGGGATATTGTAAAATACCTGGAAGAGGGCAAGCATCCTAACTTCTTCTTGGAGGAGAACGGACTGGTGCGTGTAGAGGGTCGTGACAAGGCTGTTACTTGGATGAACTCTACTGCTAACGGTCGTCCGGTCGTTCCACGTACAGGATATGTGGTAGAGATTAACGCCCTGTGGTACAATGCATTGAAGTTTGCCGCTAAACTGGCACGTCAGAACAATGATGAGGCTTCTGCTGTTGTATTAGAAGAGCGTGCCGCCCTGACGAAGGAGTCGTTCGTGAATACCTTCCTCAACGATTATGGTTACCTCTATGACTATGTTGACGGTAATATGGTTGATTGGAGTGTACGCCCCAACATGATCTTTGCGGTGGCACTTGACTTCAGTCCGTTGTCACAAGACCAGAAGAAGAGTGTGCTCGATATCTGTACCCGTGAGTTGCTCACCCCGAAGGGACTGCGCTCATTGTCACCGAAGAGTGGCGGATATAACCCGATGTATGTAGGTCCGCAGTCACAACGTGACTATGCTTACCATCAGGGAACAGCCTGGCCATGGCTCGGTGGCTTCTATATGGAGGCTTGTCTGAAGCTCTATCGTCGTACACGTATCAGCTTCGTGGAGCGTCAGATGGTTGGCTATGAGGATGAGATGGTGCTCAACTGTATTGGAACGATCCCCGAGATGAGCGATGGTAATCCACCGTTCCGTGCTCGTGGTGGAATGTCGTTTGCCATGAATGTGGCAGAGATTCTCCGTACGTTGAATATGTTGGAAAAATATACTTATAAGAAATAAGAAAGGAGGAAGCAACTATGAAAGTGTTAATGTTTGGATGGGAGTATCCTCCTCATGTATATGGTGGACTGGCAACAGCCAACTTTGGTATTTCTGAGGGATTACACGCCCAGGAGAATATGGAGATTGCCCTTTGCCTCCCACGTCCTTTTGGTGATGAGTCGCAAGAGGCTGCACGTATTATCGCAATGAATGCAGTGCCTATTGCATGGCGTGATGTCAACTACGACTATGTAAAGTCACGTATCGGCAATGTGATGGATCCCGACTATTATTATCGTTTGCGTGACCATATCTATTCTGATTTCAACTACATGCATGTCAACGATTTAGGTTGTATGGAGTTTGCGGGTGGCTATCCCTCAAACCTGCATGAGGAAATCAATAACTACAGTATTATTGCCGGTGTGGTGGCACGTACGGAAGAGTTTGATATTATCCATGCACACGACTGGTTGACCTATCCCGCAGGTATTCATGCCAAGCAGGTGAGTGGACGTCCATTGTGTATCCATGTACATGCTACCGACTTTGACCGTAGTCGCGGTAAGGTTAATCCTACTGTCTATGGCATTGAGAAAGACGGTATGGATAATGCTGATTGTATCATGTGTGTATCTGAGTTGACACGTCAGACCGTTATCAACCACTATCATCAGGATCCGCGCAAGTGTTTCACCGTACATAATGCGGTTTATCCACTGCGTCAGGAGTTGCAGGATATCCCTCGTCCTGATCATACCGATAAGGAGAAGGTGGTCACGTTCCTCGGACGTATCACCATGCAGAAAGGTCCGGAGTACTTCGTTGAAGCAGCTAACCTGGTGCTGCATCGTACCCGTAATATCCGTTTCTGTTTTGCCGGTAGCGGTGATATGATGGAGGCGATGATCAACCTTGCTGCTGAGCGTGGTATTGCTGATCGTTTCCACTTCCCGGGATTCATGCGTGGAAAACAGGTTTACGAATGTCTGAAAGACAGTGATGTATATGTCATGCCGTCGGTATCTGAGCCGTTCGGTATCTCTCCGCTGGAAGCTATGCAATGTGGTACACCGTCGATTATTTCCAAGCAGAGTGGTTGTGCCGAGATTCTGCACAACTGTATTAAGGTTGACTATTGGGATATCCAGGCACTCGCTGATGCGATGTATTCTATCTGTGTCAACGACAGTCTGTTTAAGTATCTTCAGGAAGAAGGTAAGAAAGAGGTCGACCAGATTACTTGGGTAAAGGTAGGCGCTTGGATCAAGGAGTTATATGAGCGCACTCTCGGATGGAAATAATTGAAAGAAGAAAACAAAAATAATATTTGAAGATTATGAAGACAATATGTTTATATTTTGAGATACATCAGATTATTCATCTCAAACGGTATCGTTTCTTTGATATCGGAACTGATCATTATTACTATGATGATTATGAGAATGAACGCTCTATCACAGACATCGCAGAGCGTTCATATATCCCTGCTCTGAATGCCATCGAGCAGATGATCAAGGAGCATGGTAAATATTTCAAGGTAGCTTTCTCTTTGTCAGGTGTAGGCATGGAGCAGTTGGAGATGCATGCTCCACAGGTATTGGAGAAGCTGCAGCAACTCAACGAGACAGGATGCGTAGAGTTCTTGGCAGAGCCTTACAGCCATGGACTGTCATCTTTGGCTAACGAGGAGATCTTTGCACTCGATGTACAGAAGCAGGCTAACAAGATAGAGGAGTATTTCGGCAAGAAACCGACCATCTTGCGTAACTCTTCTCTTATCTATACCGATGATATCGGTGCTCAGGCTGCTGCTATGGGCTTCAAGGGTATGCTTACCGAGGGTGCCAAGCATGTGTTAGGATGGAAGAGTCCGCACTATGTATACAACTGCCCGATGGCTCCAAGTCTGAAATTGTTGTTGCGTGATGTAGAACTGTCTGATGATATCTCTCTGCGTTTCAACAATAGTGAGTGGGATGGTTATCCACTGTTCGCAGACACTTACATTAACAGAATTGCTAACTTCCCCGAGGAAGAGCAGGTGATTAATATCTTCATGGAGCTCTCTGCATTGGGTATCGCACAACCGTTGTCGAGCAATATCCTCGAGTTCTTAAAGGCATTACCTGCTTGTGCTAAGGCAAAGGGTATCACCTTCTCCACACCATCTGAGATTTGCGCAAAACTGAAGAGCGTAGGCAACTTAGAGGTACCTGACACACTGTCATGGGTTGATGAGGAGCGTGATGTGAGCTGCTGGTTAGGTAACTGCATGCAGCGTGAGGCATTCGAGAAACTTTATAGTGTGGCAGATCGTCTGCGCATCGCTAATGATCCGCGTCTGAACCAAGACTGGGATTACCTGCAGGCATCTAATAACTTCCGTTTCATGACGACCAAACCCAGCAATGTGGGTCTTGACCGTGGTATCTATAGTAGTCCGTTTGATGCATTCACGAACTATATGAATATCTTGGGCGACTTCATGAATCGCGTGAACAGTCTGTATCCAGAGGAAATCGACAATGATGAGCTCAACGCTCTGTTGACTACCATTAAGAATCAGGGTGATGAGATAGAGATGAAGGACAAGGAGATTACCCGTCTGCAGGCAAAGGTAGAGAAGATGCAGGCTCTGGAGAATAAGCTGAAGGCTCAGTTGGATGCCGGCAAGGAGAAGAAAGCTCCAGCCAAGAAGGCTGCTGCAAAGGCACCGGCTAAGAAAGCTCCAGCCAAGAAGGCAGAACCTAAGAAGTAATGATTCTCTTACACATTATAATAAAGGCTCCCGATTGGGAGCCTTTATTGTTGATTAGTCATTAATCAGTTTACGGTATTTCACGCGCGTAGGCTCTTCTTTTCCTAATCGCATCAGTTTGTTCTGCTCATATTCCGAGTAAGAACCTTCGAAGAAGAATACATTCGAATTACCTTCGAAAGCTAAGATATGGGTGCAGATACGATCCAGGAACCAACGGTCGTGACTGATTACTACGGCACATCCGGCAAAATCATTCAGACCTTCCTCCAAGGCACGCAACGTATTCACGTCAATATCATTGGTGGGCTCATCGAGCAACAATACATTTCCTTCTTCTTTCAGAGCCATGGCCAACTGCAGACGGTTACGCTCACCACCTGAGAGGACACCGCATTTCTTCTGTTGGTCAACACCAGAGAAGTTAAATCTTGAAAGATAAGCACGGGCGTTGATATCTCTACCTCCTAATCGCAAGGTCTCATTACCACCAGATATCACCTCATAGACACTCTTCTCGGGTTGGATGTCGGTGTGCTGCTGATCAACATAGGCCAGTTTGACGGTTTCACCTACTTCAAAGATACCACTGTCGGGCTTATCCAATCCCATGATTAGTCGGAAGAGGGTAGTCTTACCAGCACCATTAGGACCAATCACACCAACAATACCATTGGGGGGTAACGTGAAGTTCAGATCATCATACAACAGTTTGTCACCAAATGCTTTGGCTACGTGGTGGGCTTCTATCACCTTATTTCCTAAGCGTGGACCATTGGGGATGAAGATCTCCAGTTTCTCTTCCTTCTCTTTCACCGACTCATTCAGCAGTCTGTCGTAGCTGTTCAGACGGGCCTTACCCTTTGCCTGACGGGCTTTTGGCGCCATACGCACCCATTCCAACTCTCGTTGTAAGGTCTTCTGACGCTTACTCTCCGTCTTCTCCTCCATAGCCAGTCGCTGCGCTTTCTGTTCCAGCCAACTGCTGTAGTTTCCTTTCCAGGGGATACCTTCACCACGGTCGAGCTCTAATATCCATCCTGCTACATGATCGAGGAAGTATCGGTCATGGGTTACGGCTATCACGGTACCTTCATATTGCTGCAGGTGTTGCTCCAACCAATCGATCGACTCTGCATCCAGATGGTTGGTAGGCTCGTCGAGCAACAATACATCTGGCTTCTGTAGAAGCAGACGACAGAGAGCTACACGTCGGCGCTCACCACCACTCAATACACCGGCTTTCTGATCTTCTGGCGGACAGCGCAGAGCATCCATGGCACGCTCCAGTTTACTGTCGAGGTTCCAAGCATCGGTGGCATCGATGATATTCTGCAGTTCTGCCTGACGCTCGAACAACTTATCCATCTTATCTTGATCCTCATAATACTCGGGTAGTCCGAACTTCTGGTTGATCTCTTCATATTCAGTAAGAGCATCCACGATATGCTGCACGCCTTCCTGCACAATCTCCTTCACTGTTTTATCCGGATCGAGATAAGGATCCTGCGGCAGATAACCAACGGAATAACCGGGTGAGAAGACTACCTCTCCCTGATATTGTTTTTCTATGCCGGCAATAATCTTCATCAAGGTTGATTTACCGGCACCGTTCAATCCGATGATACCGATCTTTGCACCATAGAAGAACGAGAGGTAGATGTTCTTCAGAATCTGTTTTTGGTTCTGCTGAATGGTTTTGCTTACGCCTACCATCGAGAAGATAATCTTCTTGTCGTCTGTTGTTGCCATAAGGTATTAGTTATTTGATTGTTACATTAATCTTCCTAAGATCGTTGTCAGCCGATGATGTACCTGCCATCACCTCATATTTGCCTGCCTTCACACGCATGGTGTTGGTTTCAGCATCCCAAAGCTCGAACTGCTCACGGGGTAGGGGGATCTCTACCAGTTTCTGCTGTCCTGCTTTCACCTCCACACGTTGATAGGCACGCAGTGTCTTCAGTGGTCCTTCTGTATCCTTGGGATTACGGATATATACCTGTACCACCTCCGATCCGTCTCTGTTGCCGGTATTGATAATCGTCAGTTGTACTTTCCCGTTACGATATTTCGGTTTAGAGAGTTTGAATGAGGTATAACTCAGTCCGTATCCGAAGGGGAAGAGTGGCTTTCCTTCGAAATAACGATAGGTGCGACCCTTCATCGTATAGTCTTCGAAATCGGGCAACTGCTCTACATTCTGATAGAAGGTTACGGGCAGTTTTCCACCAGGATTATAGTCGCCGAACAGTACGTCAGCAACAGCCTCACCACCTTTCTCACCACCATACCATGCTTGCAGGATTGCATTCACATGCTCACTTTCAGGAACCATTCCTATAGAACTGCCTGAACAGTTCACATAGACAACCTTCTTACCCAGCGCTTTCAGATCGGCAATCATCTCTCGCTGTACCTTCGGCAGTTCGATATTGGTGCGGTCACCACCTCGGAATCCCTCCGCATCCACCTTCATCTCTTCACCTTCCAATCGAGGAGAGATACCACCAACGAAGATAACCACGTCGGCTTCTTTTGCCTGATCAAGGATTGACTGCTTGGTTATTTCCTTCTTTTCGGTAATGTCAAACTCTACGTATGCCAATCCTTTCTGTTGAATATATTCAATCTTTACAGGATACTTCTTTCCTTTCTTTACCTTCTTTTCGAATGGATGATATCCTACACCGTGATTGTGCCAGCGCTGAATCAGTGTGTCACCATCGAAGATGAGTCTTCCGTAATCCTCAAAATTGAAATTCAATACGATGGTAGCATCTTCCTTCGGTTGGAAAGTACCCTCATAACAAGCTGAGAAATTCTCTAAAGCTACTCCTTGAGCAAAGGTGGTGTTTCCGCCATTGTCCAGATGGATAGGTTCTGTGATAGGTAATGAAATGACGGGATTGCCCTTCATCTCCTCATTATTCCAGTAGGTAGCTTTCAGTCCTTGCTTTCCTAAGTCTGAGGACAGTTGATTATAAATACTTGCGTAGTTGGTATTCTGTACATGTCCGCAGCCGTCAATATATCTTGCCTGAGGAGCTTTCTGTTGGATTCCCTGCAAGATGGTTGTCGTGGTGGTTGGCATACCATTATAGTTTCCCCACAACATCACTGAGTCTTTGGCATTCGGTCCGATCACCACAATCTTCTGCGATCTTGACAAGGGTAGGGTACCGTCATTCTGCAGCAATACCATTGACTCGCGTGCGGCTTTCAGTGCTAAGTCTTTATGTTCTTTGCAAGCAACGACACTGGCAGGCATCTTTGTCCATGGCACCATCTCATCAGGATCGAAGTCACCCAACTCAAATCGCATCTGCAGTAGTCTGCGCACACTCACATCGATCTGTTGCTCGGTGATATAACCGGCTTTCAGTGCTTCCGGCAGACTCTTGTAGTCGCTTCCACATTCTACGTCAGTACCGCTGATAACCGCTTTAGCTGCAGCTTCCTCACGTGTCTTTACGAAGTTATGACGGTTAGGGCGCCAGAAATCACCGATAGCACCACAGTCGCTCACCACCAATCCTGGGAATCCCCACTCATTGCGAAGGATCTGTTGCAGATAACGGCTGTTACCACAACAAGGTTCACTGTCTATCTGCTGATAAGCGCACATAATCTCTGCAACATGCGCATCCTGTACTAATGATTTAAATGCAGGTAGGTATGTTTCCCACAAGTCACGTGCCGGCAGATTCTCCACATTAAACTGATGACGATTCCATTCCGGACCACTATGTACGGCAAAGTGCTTGGCACAAGCTAACAGTTTGCGATATTTGTTGTCTTCTGGTCCTTGCAGTCCGCGTACCACGGCACATCCCATCATCGATGTGAGATATGGGTCTTCGCCGTATGTCTCTTGTCCACGGCCCCAACGTGGATCACGGAAGATATTGATGTTGGGTGTCCAGAACGACAGGCACTGGTAGATCTTCATCTCTCCCTTTTTCTTTGCGAGGGCATTCTTTGCTCTGGCCTCGTCGCTCACCGCTGTAAAGATAAGCTCCACTAAAGGATGATCCCAGGTGGCAGCCATTGCCATGGTGATGGGGAAGACTGTAGCATAACCGTTGCGCCCCACACCGTGGAGGGCCTCGTTCCACCAGTTAAACTCAGGTATTCCCCAACGCTTGATAGCAGGGGAGTTGTTCATCATCAACTGTGTCTTCTCTTCCAAAGACAGTCGTGAGCACAGATCAGCTGCTCTTTCCGCAGCACTGCGATTAACATCCTGATACGGGTATTGCTGTGCTGATACAGCAATCGCCATGAAGCTCATGACAACAAGTGTTCGTATTCTCATATTATCTAACAATTATTTTCTTTCCATTCATAATATATACGCCTTGACGAGGCTTTCTTATTTCCATCCCTTGTAGATTATAGATCTTGCCTGAATGCTCCTGTTTGGAATCAACACGCAGGATGGAAGAAGTAGTTTTTTCCGTTTCCAATGTAATGATCCATACTACCTGTTGGCCTTTTGGCGTAAAGGTAAGTGTCTTTGTGGCAGGCGATTCAAGGGATATTTTATAGGTTTTCATCACAGCATTTTCATTTTCTTTTTTCGGAAAAACATAGTCGGTAGCAGAATAGGTGGTGCCATTGAGCTCTCCAAGATAGGCATCCGTATCTGCGTAGTTATCGTAACCATACAACTGTACGGCAGTCACTGATAGTCCGTCAGGAATATTGATCGTATATTTCTCATTACGGGAGTATTTGATACAGTTATTAGAACCTGGAGAATAGCCCTTACCAGTTGATATCGAAAACCCACCATCGAAATTCCATTCATCGCTGTGGGTGGCATTTGATAGTTCATAACTTTTCTTTTCTGTTTCACCTTCTATGGTTTCAATGTTTCCCATTATGGTGCCTCCACTATTCTGTTGTTTGGTGATGTCTTCTACTAGACTGTTCAAATAACGTTCCACGGGAGTATAACCATCGTTTCCTATTACTCGTCCGTCAGTAGCATCGTTAGGATTCAAACCATTTGCCTGCTCCCAGGTGTCAGGAATACCATCACCATCGGTATCTGTCGGTGCTGCTGTACTCTGTAAAGTGGGCCATGCACTCCAGTCCTCTCCTGCATTGGCTGGCCTGTTATCATTTTGAGAATTGATAAAACCTTGTCCCAATCCGCTACCCGTATAGGTTGCCGTACCATTACGGGCATCGCTGACCATCAGTTCATCAAAGCTGTCACGATGCAGACTCGCACCGGCATAGTTGAGAACCTTCTCGTAAGCTTGCTCTGCCGTGTGGGTGGTAGTATATATATAAGGTATAGGTTCGTTGATACGCATGGTATCTTTCGTTTCTTGGGTATAGGTACCATCATTTCCTGATGCATCTACCTGGTTATACATACCGTATGTCCAGTTGTCGTTGGTCACATCACTATACTGACTGTTTACATTACCGGTTACGTAAAATTTCCCCCAAAGATGCAAGGCTGGTGCGTAGGCAGGGTAGGTGGTGATATACTCATTAGTTCTTACACCGATGCCAGCGATACGCTTGCCCTTGTAATTAGTAGGAGAACCAGGACCGGGCTTATAATAGTTGTTGACGATATTCACGTTCATACCCTCACCACCATAACATCCGTTACCGCCGAAATTATAAATCACATTATTACGCATATCCATCCTTTCGTCCAATTGCGTGGTGGGGCGCGGACCCAAACGCGGGGTACGACTGGTATGATGGATAATCATGTTGTGATGGAAAGAGGCACCAGAACCTCCCCAGTTGCCGCCATAGCCATGGTTACCCTTGCTATGACCGGCATCTACAAGACTCTGTGCCACCAAGCACCATTGTACAGTGGTATTCTTATTACCTAACACAGACAGACACTCGTCGATACTCCAACTTACAGAACAGTGGTCGATAATGATATTCTGCTGATCCATCGCTCCAAAACCATCCCAGCCGTCGGCACCGTCTTTTGTGACATTGACATTACCCAGTCGAAAACGCATATAGCGCACAATCACGTTATTGCCCTTGATAGAGCAGGGATAGTCAGCTATACAGATACCATCACCTGGAGCCGACTGTCCTGCAATGGTGGTATTAGAAGGGATGGACAATGCCGACTGTAAATGTATCGTACCAGACACATCAAAGACAATTATTTTTTTTCCACTCTTTCCCAAGGCCCAGCGTAAAGAACCTTCACCACTGTCGTTAAGGTTCGTCACATGATAAACGTTGCCTTCTCGTCCGCCTGTAATATATCGGGCATAACCCTCAGCACCTGGGAAGGCCGGTGTCTTCTCTGTCTGTGCTCCTGCAGATGAGGAGACAGAAATGAAAATGATGAATATAATGAAATGAATATACTTTTTCATACTTTTTTAATTCAATATCTTGGATGACTTCTTCTTACCGTCTTTCAGGGTCTTCACTTCAATGATCACACCCTTGGTCTTGGCGTTTACCTGACAGCCGGCAGTATTGTAATAGGTGGTTTTCACCACTTCTTGATCGGTAACGACCTCTTCAATGCCTGTAGAAGAGTTAGCTTCGGTGGCCTCGCTCAAACCACCTTTCTCGTTAGCGGCACGCACACTGTACTTAGCATTGGTATCCGTTACGGTATAACTGTTGGTCGTAGTGAAATCGATGACGGCTCCATCCTTGCAGATTGCCCAGCATAGCACGTAGTCATTGTCATCCCAGGTGAGTGAGGTGCCTGTCAACTTCACATTCTCTGGTGCATCAGCCTGCTCGGTAGCTACTCTCGGATCCCAGCCGTCAGTGCCACCCATAACGATGTCGATAGACAAAGCATCAGCCTCTTCCTTGGTAAGAACAGGGGAATGGCCAGCTTCCTTCACGAGAGCACCTTCATTGTAGATATATTTTGTCTTTCTTCCTGACAGGTCGACAATACTTCCTGAAGAGGTCATACTGTTATATTCAGCAAAGACAGCGGGTGCATTGCCATCACCCATCTCTGTGTATCCAGTAGCAGAGGGTAGGATCTTCATAGTTGTATTGATAAACTGAGCACGACATTGGTCTGCCCATGGACGGGCGAGGTTGTATTTTCCTTTCTGACTGTCAGCACCGTCGATCGTACAATCCAAGAAGACATACCCATACTTCAGCGGCTTGTTCGGAGCGGCCAACACATCTCCGCTTGATCGGTCTTCCATGTAGAACAGGCACCTATTATAATATACGTCGCCACCACCGCAGATATAGTCTACAGTGCCATGAATCTCGGAATCCTCCCAATAGAACCTTCCATCATCTTTATCATTAAATTTACCCATATTGCTATAGTAGGTGTCTTGATAGGAGAGCAGCTTCACACGCTTGGCAATGGTCTTGTTACCCTTGTCTTGCAGACAAACGGCGCGGCCTGTGCTACCTGTATAGTCGTATGCATTCTTCAGGGTGATATCCTGCAGATAGAGATTCTGACCGGTATTCAGAAGTGTAGCCGTTTCACCGATACCTTCAACAGTCGGCTTATTCACGATAACCGTACCCTCCATGCTTTCACCGATCAATGAGATATTGTATCCAGAGATAGTGGTGAGGGTTGTTGAGCCCAGATCGTATGTACCATCGTGCATGAAGATGCGATAGGTAGCTTTGATGCTGTTCGCAATCCTCAGTGCCTCCTTGAATTCCTCTAGTGTAGAAACCACCTTGTCATATGGTTTTTTATCCACCTTCGGCTTGTCCATCGTGGTAAAGTGGATGGTGACAGCTTCATTCAACACATTATTGGTCATATCACTTACAGATCCACCCTCAAGTGTAAATACCTGTGCGGTGTTGTATGGTAGTTTCTTATAAGAGGCTGTAACGGTTTTACCGACTACCGAGATGCTGATGGGCTTACCGTTTAGGGTGGCGGCAGCATTCTCTGTGAGTTGTATCTTCTCATTGAAAGTCAGCACGATCTGTCCTGTAGCGGAAGCATTCTTCGAACCCTCGACAGGAACGGAAGAGAGTAACTCAGGTGCCTTACCATCGTCTTGGATACTGGAGGTTCCGTAAACGAAGATGTTGGCGATAGCCGTACCATCGTTGTTAGATGAAGCACCGTCAACGGCAGAAGTATAGTCGGGTATCCAACGGATGTAGAGTTTCGGCATATAGTCAGCCTCTGAAGGCAGTGAGAATACACCTTCTGTCCACACCTTTGCACTTGTCATTGTGATTGTTCCTAAGTCTTTCCAAGTCTCGTTATCCAGAGAATACTGCACTTTCTGTACGGTATATGCATTATAGTTATATGCCATCTCTGCACTTACCTTGATGTCTTTATATTCAGAAGCATCCACCCAGATCTGGAAATAATAGTTATCTTTATTTGTTGTATTGAATGTTTGCCAGTTTACAGCAGCATTCCTGCCTTCATATCCACCGGTAGATTGACTCTTGTCGAGCCAACCTGATTTCGCGCCATTCGCTTTACGTAATATCAGCGAGGCACTCTCATTCTCTGGTTTCGCGAAGAAGTCAGCGTTTCTTGCACTGCTGCCACTATTGTAGAAGTCCCATCCGGCAATATAGTCTTCGGCATCGTAGTTGGCGGTAATACTCTGATTGCCGTTCATGGTTACGGATGTGGAGGCGTCGGTAGTGCCGTCGCTCCAACTGGTAAATGTAAGAATCTGGTTGTTAGTGGCGGTAAGTGTTACTTTCGTTCCTTCCTCATACATCTTCTTCTTGCCATCCATGTGGGGGGCCGGATTTAGCTGAATCATATAGTCGGCGGCACCATTGGTTGGTGATAATGCCAGTTCGTAGGTGTTTACTGACTGGTAGTTAGCGGTTATAGTCATATCACCGGACAGCTTTACAACTAATGATTCATTGGAGCCTAACACATTGCCATTGCCATCGGTCCAATTTACAAATTGATATCCGAAGTTTGGTGTCTGGGTAAGGGTTACCTCAGCGTCTTTCTCAAACAATGTTCCGGCAGGAATGTTCTTTATGTTACCGGCATCAGCTGGATTACTTTTCGTGGTAAGGTTGCTCACCGATATGGTACTCATATCCACATTACCATAGATCTTGAGATCGAACATGTAGGCATTTTGGTTTGTGGTGAGATTGGTGAAACGCAACTGACAGTTCTTACGATTGACAGTTGCCGTTACAGTGACTCCTGCAGCTGGATTGGCAATACTGTTGGATACAACAACCCAGTCAGCATCGCCATCACCCTTCACCTCTAACTTATATCCACGATTACTACCCGTAGCTCCATGAGTGAATATTACTTTGGTGATAGAGGCGAGTGGTGAAGTGATGACATACGTATTTGGATCTTTGGCTGCCATCATATAACCAACTGTTCCCTCATTAAATTTTGAATTCGTTCCTGTAGGATTTACTTCATTATTCAACAAGGTAAAGGTAAGACTTTCTTTTGTAAAGGCTGTCTTTTTCTCAACCGTCTGCTCTGAAGAGGAGTTGTTCACTTTCTCCCATTCAGTAAAATCAGTGTTGAATAGACACAGTTCTTGAATGTTTTGTCCTTTAGCGATTGTTCCTACTGTAAGCAATACGAACAAAAGACTTAACTTGTGTAGAATTCTTGTCATATAATTGTTGATTTGTTAATAGACGATGGCTTGAATTTATGAAAAATAATCTTTAAAATGCAAAAATACAGAAAAAAACTGATATTACAGAATTTATTAGAGGAAATAAATACGAAAAAGCGATGCACCTGTTACAGTGCACCGCTTTTAAATGATATAATTAACGTTATCGTTGATTTACTTTACAATATACTTCTTACCGTTAATTATCACAACACCCTTATAGTTCTTATCTACACGCTGACCAGCGAGGTTGTAACGCTCTCCGTTCTCCAGATCTTGAAGTGCAACAGTGTCCTTGATACCTGACGTGAGCAGTTCTACATAAAGTGTACAGTCACAGTCAATCTCGGTGATCACTTCTCCACCACGCTTTGTGTACCATGTTGATGTTCTGTTGTCAACCCATCCGGTAGTTGTTAAGGTTGCGTTACTGTAAAGTGTATTCACATAAGAGTCGAGGTTGGTCGTATAGGTAACCTTATATACCTGCGGTCCTCCGATAACAGGATAGTTATCGTTCTCCAGATCCTGACCGAACGGTTCGCCCAGCAAGTGTGCCAGATTTCCGTTTGCTACTTGCTCTATTGTAACATTGGTCTGGTTGGTGGTAATGTCATAACTATCTACGCTGTAAGCTTTGGTTACGTTATTCTTGGCTGTTGTACCGCCAACACAAGATGCCACATTCTTTCCTGTTATCTTACCAATATTATAAACATTGGTGATCACTGCGTTCATTTGATTTGATCCTGCAATACCTGCGCATCCAGCAGTACTCTCCACATCACCGATGTTGTAGCAGTTCGACAAGGTAGAGGTGGCTTGTGCCACATATCCTGCTATACCTCCTACATAATTACCGGCACCTTTAACATCTCCGTTATTAGCACAGCGGTCAACGGTACAGTTTGCGGCGATATTTGCCGTAATACCACCAACATAGTTAGCTTTACCTGTAACTTCTGCGTTGTTGACGCAGTTGGTCACTTTCGCATTGTTTGTAATCTGACTCGTGATACCACCTAAATAAGTGCCTGTAGATTGAACGGTAACGTTATTCACGCAACTGTCAATGACAGCATTCTGTGTGGTAGCGCCTGAGATACCACCAACATACTGTTTTGCAGATACCTCTCCTGATACAGTAAGTTTCTTGACAGTACCTGTATGAACGTATCCAAACAATCCTTGATAGGTAGAGGTATTGTTGATGTACAGACCGTCAATGCTATGGTCATTACCGTCAAAGTTTCCTTTGAATGCCTTTGAGGTGGTCCCACCACCAATAGGAGTCCATGGATAGTCTGCCAAATCGATATCTGCTACCAAAACAGCACTCTTGCTTACCTGTCCTCCATTCACGTGATCTGCGAACCAAGCCAGTTCAGCTGCATTGCTGATTTGATAGATTCCGTCAACTGCTTCCGGCTCAGTCTTTGACTTTCCGTCCCAGGCTTTGTCATCGGCTTTCTCTAATTCCACGTAGAAGGTCTGATCTCCTTCTGCGCCATCCTCAATGGTGTATGTGCTTCTGAAATAACGATAGCCGGCTTTTGATGCGGTAAGTTCATAGTCTCCGTATGTGCCTGTATAGGTACCATCCTCGTTGGCTGAAAGAGATACACCATTGCGAGTGAGTGTATATTCTACGTCATCAGCATTAGCCTCAAGATGTATTACGAATGGAGTGGCAGCCATCAATGGGATACGTACTTCTGGAACAGCACCGAAGTATGTCTTATGAGCAATAGCAGTGAAATTGGCAGAGCGGCCCGTCACCCTACTGGTGTTACGGTGATTACCTATAGGATCGCCAAATCCGTTAACCTGAATGACACCATCGTTCATCACAATCTCTGGCGTGGCATTCACGTCATGGTCTTCAGGGATGGTGATAGTAACGGCTTGTGCACTAGCCACAGAACCGAAAGTATATTGTCCTGCTCCTAAAATAAGTGATGTTCCGTTAGGAATGCCGTTATATGTGATATATGCAGACATGTTATAGATACCAGCCATCTTGTTAGCCGGATGGCGCAAACCAGAATACTGTATCTTCACCTTGTCGCCTGGGATGAAGGTGCTACTGCCTTCACGGGTGACATTAGTGATTTCACGATGACATTTCTTGGCTGTGAGTACCTGATAGATGGCATTGCCGCTGGCATCTGTCAAACGGATAATCTGTCTTCCTTCTTTTAACAACAGACTATAGGAACCGTCTTGATTCTTGGTTACGCCAGTGGTAGCGAATCCTTTGTAGGTGGCGGAATGTTTACCGATGGTTGGGTAAGCGATCTCTACATTTGCTACGCCACTTGGAGTGAAGGTATAGGTGTATCCTTCCTCTGTGTCGAGATAATAGAACACGTCGTGCTCGGCATCAACATATTTTCCCGCTAATTTTTTAGTGTCTAAGTTGTATGCCTCATTGATAACCATGTTAGGATCCATGCTGGTGGTACCTCCGCCTACTGTCACAACATAAGCGGCAGTATTTTCCGGCCATATAGCACTCCAGAATTCACCTCCCATATATGGGTTCTTGGTCTTTTGACTATAATAGTTTACTCCAATGGCGTCGTACGTTACAAGTACAATGGCTGTTCCGTTACCGACAGCCTTTATGGTTGTCCAAGGATCTGGGCCGCCATCAGGGTTCTCTATCTCAATGACACCTTTGCTGGCTTTTCCATTAACATCGATAACTGTGTAATGGAAGTCAGGCTCCATGAAATAGTTATTTGTGGAGTTATCTGTCAACTCCCAAGTACGCATAGCATGAGCGTTAAAGGTGTCACCGACATTCATGCGCAGATGTCCACGCTCATTGACGTTTACGAAAATATCACCTGTCTCATACCCTCCGTTCCACTGTACGTCGTGTTTGATGGTATTTGGTCCGAATGCGGAGTAGTCTTTATCCGTGAATAACAAATCCGGTCGTTTACTCTCATCGGTATTCATCGTGAAGTAACCTGCCTGTGTCAGTCCACCTTTTTTCCAAGTGCGATAGTTGTACTGAGTATTGTTTGCCAGATGATAGGTAATCTTCTTACTGCTGCCAGATGTTTCTACCGATAGAGGCTCAACTTTTCTGAAAGCGATGAAGTGTGCGGTTTTTGTTCCTAAATAGAACTCAGCGTTAGAGGGGACAGTGACTGTATAGTCAGCTCCCATGGGGATAGCACCGGACACGTTGACGTTAAAGGTGAGTGTTGCGGAGCGGAATAGTTCCATATATCCCTCAGCCTGCCGACTCTCGCTTGGTCTCAAGTAAGCATAGTAGCTGTTACCGTTCAGTGCCAGGAAGGTCTTGCGCCCTGCAGTGATGCTGTTGCCGATGGTAATCTCTTGCTTCTCTCCCTCTTTGGAGTTTACTTCCACCTCAACAGTATAGTCCTGATCAACTTTCCAACCACTGTTTGTGGCATAAGCAGTACACGTGAGAATACTGAAATCGTTGTCTCCGTCCTCAGTGATGTTGATGACGATCGTTCCATTCTCCGTGGTACCATTGGTCGCATAACCGGTAAGCACGTAACTTCCTGCAGGAGCGTCGAATGTGTACACACGGTTGGCGGGTGTACCGACATCGATAGCCTCACCTGTACTCTTGTTTGCCAGTTTCATGGTGGTCGAGATGGTATTCATCGTCACCTTAACGCTGGCGGCATAGGCATTACTGATAGACAGAATTGCCAATACCAAGAATGTAAGTAATTGTTTTCTCATAAAATAAGTAATTTAAAATGGTTTTATTTATAGATGAATTTTTTCCCGAACTGTATATAGAGATGTCCACGTAGGGGAGTCTTCACGATGTGCCCTTGAAGATCGTAAACTTTGCCGTCCTTAAATCGGTCGTCTTCAGCATAGATGTCCTCTATTCCCGTGAAATGCTGACCATCTGGTGGAAGAGCAAGGAAATGGGCGGGATTGATATATACCTTGTGTTTACCCAGCAGTTTCCCTTGGGGATTCCATTGATAGAGCTGTCCTGCGGCAGTAAAGGATCCGGCATCTGTTGCATAATAGTAGCCGGTATAAGGATTGACATATACGCCATAGGGCATTCCCATCTTCATGATGTCTTGGATAACGGTTCCTACCAACGACTGGTCTATGCCGCTTGCACCCTGACTGATCATTACTTCCACAGGATCGATAACGTTATAATCGAAGGTATAGTCGTTGGTGTAATAAGAGAACTTCGAACCGATGGCGAGGAACTTTCCGTTGAGCAAAGTACAGTTATAGGTGGAGGCGCAGTCTAAGCGGACGAAACATTCGTTGGTGTAGTCCGACAGTGCCTTCTTACAATCAAAGACAATGCAGGCGGCTGGTATGTCATAGTAGTCCCCTGGTGAGTTGATAAGAAGGTATTGTCCACTTTGCGACATTTTTCCATAGAGATTTATTTGCCCGGTGTCTATCGTCTTCACCACCTTCATGGTCGTTGCGTTGATGATTGATACTGTTGTCTCGTAGTCATGTGCTTCCTCAAAGGCGTAACCACCGGTATTGGCTACGAAGAGATGCCCGTCGTACAGGGCAATACCTTCAGGTTCATAGCCCACTTCGGTTGCTGCCACCACCTTGAAGTTCGATATGTCAATTTTGGCAACGTAACCTTTGGTAAAGTATTTCATGCCATCCTGTGTTCCGCACTCATGTCCATAACTGGTTACATAGACGTAGCGACCGTCGGAACACAGTTTACGGTTGTTGGGTATATCTTCTGTGGCGGCCACCGCTTTACCGTCAGGTGAGATAAATTGTATGATGTTCGACCAGTTGATGGCGATGGCTATCAGTTGTTCGTTGATCTGAATGATATCGTTGGGCGTATCTCCCAGTTTGCTACCGTTCTTGTCTCGAAACCACTTGTTACTGACAACCTTTCCGTTTTCGAAATAGGTCATTTGACCATTATCCGACTGCCATATCCCTTCATTGAGCAGGATAATACGTTCTTGTGCCCTCATGCTGACAGACAGAAGGCATAGTAGCAATATGATACTAAAAATACGTTTCATATATTTTATTTTAAATTCCGAATGTTAGTGTCAGACGATAGTTACGTCCTGGTAATGGATACCGGGGAATATGCTCGTATTGTTCGTCAAGAAGGTCGCACACTTCAAGACATAGTCCTAAAGATGTCTTTCCCAGATGAGTGTCATAAGATAACTTCGTATCTATATTATTATAAGGTGTCAACATGTCATTAGGGTCGGCATAGCTCCACATTCGCTCACCAACGTGCATATATGAGGTTGTAAGTTGAACGCGACGCCATTGAATGATGCCGGTTAGCGTGTAACTCAGTCGGGGAGAGTAGCAGATAGGTTTGTTATAGGTGTCCTCATCCTCGGGATCTGTCCTGTTCAAGTCTCTTTGCCAGGTCAGTGAGGAAAGGAGCGAGAAACTCCAGTCGTGTATGTTATATGAACCTGAAGCAGTAGCGTTGAGCCCCTGACAGAAGGTATAGCCATAGTTCATCATTGTCCAGGTATAAGTGCCTTTCAGGGGTAGGCATACGATACGGTTTTCTATCTTGTTCTGATAGATATCAGCCTGTACTGAAGCGTTCCACTGCTTATGATTGTAGTGGTATTCCAAACCTATATTCAGTTGTTTGGTATATTCTGGTTTAAGGTTTCGGTTGCCCACCTGTGTGTAATAGAGATCGTTGAGTGTCGGGGCACGGAAGATTTTCTTATACCAGGTACGAAGGGTTATTCCTTGGAAAGTATATGCCAGTGATAGGGCAGGGGTCCATCGGTCGAGCGGGTCGGCTGCTCCCACATGAGCGTAGGTGAAGTCGTGGTAGTGCTGATGGAGCATCGACATGGCAGCCTGAAAATCATGTAGGTTCATCTGTGCAGCTACCACTTCTTTCTGATCTAATCGGAAGACGTCATCAAATTTCTTCAGGTCTGCCCATAGCTTGCTGTAACGGATGTCGTAACTGGTGGATAGGGAAAGCCACGACCATGGGGTATAACCGTAACACAATGCTCCGTAGCCATCTTGCTGCCGATAATGATTATCCACACGGGCAGTGTTCTGGTTTTCAGGATAGTCGGTACAGTATCGCAGGTATTCATTGGTATATTTGGCATTTGCTTTTATTCGGTGATGTTTGGCGAATTCTTTCTGGTAAGATGCTTGTACAAAGAAATCACGATCCCATTCACGTCCCACATTGACGTATTTGTCGCTAAGTCGGCGCACTATACCGCCGGGGCAACCACGTTCTGAGTCGTAATAGTAAAGATGTGAGGAAAAACCGTCTTTAAACAGCGCTGCCTCAATACGTCCGTAGGTAATGTCGCTATTCGACCGATGTCCAACGGTATCTTCATACTCTGAATGGTAGCGGAAAGGATAGTCTCCTTTTGTGTCGGTCCATTCTCCATCAATGAATCCGCTCCATCCATGGCGGAAGAACTGAATATTGGCTTTACCCATGTAGGTGGAGAACGAGGCCTGACGTAACTGTACAGACAGTGAGTCGCATGTTGGGCGACGGGTACGCAGGTAAACTGTAGCCCCGGAAGCATATTCACTGGCCGACTGACAATTGTCAAGTTTATTGGCATTATACAGCGCTACGGATTCCATGGATGAAAGAGAGAATTTTCCTAAATCAACAGTACCATTCTGTACATTAGTGATCCTAATTCCATCGACATATACACCAACATGCTGGGCTCCAAGTGATCTTACATTGATGGTCTTTAGTCCACCTAAACCACCATAGTCCTTGATTTGTACACCGGCAAAATACTTTAGTGCATCGGCCACAGTCGTGGTCGAAAGCGCTTGAAGGTCTTTTCCTCGTAACGTCTGCGAGGTGGCTAAAGGACGTTTGCCATACACCTCCACCTCTTGTATTTTTTGCAGCGAGTCCAGACGACTGTTTTTGCTACGTTCCACTGTGTTATCTGTTTGTGCCATAGACACAGAACTCCCATAAATGGAGCACAGTAAAACAATGATGAGCGAGTACTTCCTCATTTTTTACTTCTTACAAATCCCATAAATTATCTCTACTCATCCTAACCCCAGAGGAATGAGAGAGCCATCGTCATGGCAGGTCTTCTGACTTGCTGCCTGGATACAAGCGTCTTCCCGAAAATCTCAGTGACTATGGTGCTTGTTCCTGTATAAGGGCAGCTTACAGCTGCGGGACAGTCAAGGATTTACACCTTGTTCCCATTTTAATCAACGTAAAGTTGAACCACAATTCAATGACAAAGGTATATAGAATCTTTGAAACGGCAAAGATTTTACCGTAATATTTTTATTGTTTTGTCGAAGTTTGTTTGTAAGCATCCGATAAACTACATGTAGTAATACCTATATATAATAGCAACAGCAGCTATACCTTCATTCGAAGCATATAGCTGCTGTTGTTCTTTTGTAGGGATTGTAATATCTATATCATGCTGTTTTAGTCATGTTGCCAATAGTGAGCATACCACTGCCATGTTCTGTGCTGCCTCGTGATTCCCGCAGAAGAGGTAGTTTTTCCTGCGCCAGTAGGTATAGGTGGAGTAATTGACACCCGCATCCTGCAGGAAACTCATTAGAGGCCTACCGCTCTCATGCAACTCTTGTTGCAAGGTCATGAATTCTTCTTTGGTCATAATAATTTAACAGTTGTAGTTGTTGCACTATTGCGAGGGCAAAGGTACGAACAAACTACAACTGATACAACGTGTACTTCTAAGGATGCTTACGGCAAAAGGCAGGGACAGGCACATTAAAGAGCCTGTCCCTGAGTGTGAGTCTGTCCCTGAGTGGAATCAATTGGGGACAGGCTCTACTCGTTAGAGTGTGCCTGTCCCCACCTATACGTTAACGTTATTGTTGAATCTTACTTCACAACGTACTTCTTACCATTCATGATCACTACACCCTTGTAGTTCTCATCCACGCGCTGACCGGCAAGGTTGTAACGGATACCGTTCTCAACAACTGGCTTCACTACGTTCTGGATACCTGAAGAACTACCACGTGTAATTACGAAACTTGTAATGAACAAATTGGTATTTGCTTTTGAACGTGAAAGCTTTATAGTCTTGCTTCCTGCGGCATCTTCAGCAACAGTGTATGTATTTGTGTTAGGAGTATTGCCGTCATTGTCAAAATCAGTTCCATTCTCATCATTTATATTTACCCAGGTTTCCTCATCATTGAAGAAGGGCTCACCTTTCTCAAACTGTATAAATAGAGAAACAAGTTTGCCGTCCTCATTCTTGTTCTTATATCCTGTCACAGTAATGACATCACCCTTTTCAAGCGGTTTATCTAATGTGATTTCAATATTACTTGTTGCTACATCAGCTTTTTTAGTGCTGACACGGATAGTGGTGTATCCTTTATTAGAGAAACCAACACTTACACCATCAGTTGCAACAGCCTTACCACCAATCTCAGTTATATTACCTTCACTGTCAGCAGACCATGAATAGATAGTATTTGTTGTCGGTGTCTCACCGCCACCCTGAGAAGTGATCTCGATAGGATAGATCTCGTAAGTAGTGTTGTAAACAACGGCGATACCCTTCACGTTCTTGCCTTCGCCAACGAAAGAAGAAAGGTCATTGAATGCCTCAATGTGGAACTGGTTGTAAATTTCTACATCATCAACATAATAATGCTTAACCATTTCATCCTTAGAGTTTTTAATCTCTTTCTCGGTGATTGTTACGTTCTCCAGGAGCACGAGGTCGTTGAGATTCTTAGATACATCAGCTGCTGTAATCTTAAGGGGTTGTGCCTCACTGCCATCAGTGAAGGTCAACTTCTCAGTGTTTGTCTCTGCAATAGCACTTGCCTGTGGCAGACCGTTGTAAACATTATTGTTCATAATGATTGTTCCATTTACGATCTTATTAGTAGTAAAGTTAGCACCTGGTGCATTGTTGTTTCTAAAGTCGAAGCAGAGAGCACCAGTCTCATCACGAACGAAAGCCTGAATGTTACCATTTGTAGAAGTCCATGAATAAACCACCTGTGCGTTCTCAAGTGTCAAATTATAGGGCTTACCCTTTTCTTCTATACCAATAAACTCACTAATATCTGATGCCTCACCGATGGTAACAGCAGGAGTCTCTGGCTCTGTCTTTCCATTGACACTGATAAGATAACAACTGGTCAATTCTGGAGTTATCTCTTCGCCTTTAACGTACTTCTGGAGTTTTCCTTGGAATACAACTTCATCACCTTCTTTAAGAGTCGTGATGGTTTCTTCTGTAAAGTTGGCATCATTAAAATACTTTCCACGGAAAATGGTAAGTGTTGTAGATCCCCCCTTCTCGTCAGCAATTGTCAGATTCACATTACCATATAAGGTATTGTCATCTCTGCGCTGGAAATCCGGTGTACCAACGATGAAACCTTTTACCTTGTACTCTTCGGTTGTTGTTTTCCCGTTTTCTAACGCATTTGTAATCTCAAGTGCCTTGGCAACGGTGATCTCTGTGATTTCTGCAGGAGTTGTCTTTTCATTTACCGTTAGTGTATATGAAACCTTACCTTCCTCATATTCGTCATTTCCTGCAAAAGCAGCAGTAATTTCAGTCTTACCTGCAGCAATAAGTGTTATCTCACCATTAGCATTTATGGTAGCTACACTTGTATCTGAACTCGAATAGGTAACAGAGAGATTATTCTCATTAGAAAGAGTGGGGAAGTTATTATCTTCTGCACCTAAAGTAACTGATCTTGATGCTGTTCCCCAAGAAAGTCCTGCAGGTTTCTTAGCAGTTCCCTGATAGAGCTTGATGTTGTCTAAACGAGCGTTCGCATTAGTGCTCATAGTAAATGTTATACTAATTTCAGATGTTCCAGAGGCTACTGTTACAGGATAAACATAATCATTTCCAGAATTCTGTGCTTCACCAATGGTGGCATTCTCAGCGGTAATTGTTAATGCTTTGTTACATTTATAACTAAGCTTTAACTCTCCACTTACACCGTTCATTGTTATTTTTGCAGTAAAAGAGCCACCATTTTTTGCAATTAATAATTCTGGTGCATCTCCACCAGCTATTTTATCCTTGTAAATGGTTGTACCACTATTAAACGATCCATCATCTTTTAAAACCGTTCCAGTAAAAGTGTAGTTTGGATTTACACCAGCAGGATTCTTTTTTTCTAGTTCTTCCCAACCACTCCAGTCTTCTGACCAAATTGTTGTTTGTGCCATCACCGTTCCGCAGAACATGGTCATGAGGCACACTAAAAACATGCGTAAAATTTTTCTCATAGACATTTTATTTTAAGTTAATATTAATGATTAGCATTTAATAAATCAGTGGGGAAGTCCCCGTCTGGAACTCGCATCCACCTGCGAGTTATTTCTGTACTTGCTTGGGGTACCAGTCCCCAACATACACATTTCTTTGCAAAGGTACTAATTTTATTATTATCCTGCAACATCATAATGTGCAAATGGTGTTAAAAAACGATTTCATTTGATGGAAGACCATCAACCACATAATCTGTATAAAGTATTGGGCATGGCAAAGTGTATTAAAGCCGACAGTCCAAGTACCCCGGACTCCCAGTCCGGAGGGTCCGGACTGTTGTTAATAATGCCTAATGACGATCGTGATAGTACACAAGACTCCGAGTCCTAGTACATAAAACTGTGAGTCCTAGTACATAAAACTGTGAGTCCTAGTACATAAAACTGTGAGTCCTAGTACATAAAACTCCCAGTATTAATACATAGAACTCTCCGTTGTAATCATAAAATCGTTATTCTATTTAGACCTTTGGGCGACAGAACATAGGCGGGGTCGAAAGAAAACCCCTCTCCATATGACGATGGAGAGGGGTTAGGGTAGGGGCAGTTCCCGTTATCGTTATCGATAACGGGAACTTTATCTTATCTTACGATCTTTGATGTCTTCTTCTGTCCGTTACTCATACGATCCACACGGATGATCACACCCTTTGCATGATCGCTTACACGGCGGCCTTGCAGGTCGTAGAAGTCGGTGGAAATAATCTCGCCATTATTTTCATATCCTTTGATAGATGTTGTTCCGCCATCGATAACCTCAACATATAGGATTCCACTCTCTCCATTGCCACGTGTTATCGAGTGGCTACCAGCAGCTACATTATGAATGGTGTAGACGCGAACTCCAGTACTACCTTCAGGTGTAGTAGCTGATGATACACCATATTCAACGCCATCCAGTTTGATAGAGTAATCGCTCCATGTTGACTGCACGATAATGACCGTTGCAGGATGCTCTGTTGTGAAGTTAATTACAGTGGAACTTTCCATCTTTAATCCTGAAGTGTAGTCCAGTCCATCGTAGGTTCCTGCAAACTTGGAATTGAAGCTATGCTTGTTATCTGAAGTACCAAAACTAAAGTAATCGGGAGTGGACTGTTCATCATTACCATTAAACTTCACGGTATACTTGGTTCCTTCAACTGGTGTCTGTCCTCCGCCTTGATCATCAACACTTGCCGTTGAAGGATCGTAATAATCAATACCCTCAGCCTTCTTCACTTCAGGATAGTACTCATCAACGCTCTGCTCTGCATCGGTATTCTCGGCCTTGATCATCTCTTCAACTAATGCATTGGCGAAGACCTCGATATTGGTATAGTAACCTTTCGAATCGAGGGTATATGTCTTCGCATCACTGGCATCATTGGGATTTAATCCATTAGCCGTTTCCCAAACATCGGGCATACCATCATTATCCGTATCGTAGCCAGCGGGGCGAGCTGCAGAAGTAAGTGTATATTCTCCTTGATCTTTAACAAAGTCAATAATACCGGGACGATGGGTGACAGTTTTACCATCACCAGTCATTGTAGCAGAACCAATATATGTAGTTGTTCCGTTTTTAGCTTCTTTCATGTAACGTGCATCTACACCGTCACGGTACTTAGAAGCACCGCAGAATAACAGCACTTTCTCGTATGCATTCTTTGCTGTGTGAGTCGTAACCTCACCAGTCGCAACAGGAGCATCCATTTTGATAGGAACGCAATCCACACCATCACTGTTTTGCTTATATGTAACTTTATCACCATACAGATGTTTGGCATCGGCTATATATCGCTCTCCATCAATAGTAGAAGTTCCTGAGTCATAGATCACACCCTTCCAATCATAGTTTTCTGCTTCAGAACCAGCCGCTGTAATATAATTACCATTAATATAGTAACGCGAGCAGTATCCCATAAAATCAGAACCAGATGCATTACTACTTGTGGCAACAGATATTTGGGTTACTCTCTTAGTATTAACAGTTGCAGGTCCTGCCTTATAGTAATTATTTACAATATTTATATGGCCTCCACCTGTTCCACCATAACATCCATTACCATTACCCCAGTTGTACATTACACAATTACGAAAATCAACGATTTCTGCCTGAATTGCGTTAGCATATAACGATTTGTCGTAATTATCAGAGTTATATCTTGCGCCACAGAAACGTGGTACTCGATTTTGCATGTGACAGAGGAAGTTATGATGGAAAGATGCACCTTTTCCACCCCAGATACCTCCATAACTATGCTCTTCTTTTGTGTGACCTGCATTAGCTAGGGCCTCACCTAATGTACACCATTGCATAGTGAAATTTTGATTGTCATAAAATGAAGCAATCTCATCTATACTCCATGAGAAGGAGCAATGATCGAAAATAATATTCTTATTTCTTCTTTGCCATGTGGCATCTGCTCCGTCATTAACATCTTTCTCTTGTCCTCTTCTAATGCGAATGAATCTTATAATAATGTTAGCGTTATTATTATTTTCATTAGTGCCAGGGCGGACTGTAAAATAACGAAGGGTAATTCCTGGATTTGGTGCTGTCTGACCAAGTATAGTGGTGTTTTCTCCTATCTTTAAATCAGATTTTAACTCTATCACGCCTCCCACATCAAAGACAACAATCTTCTTAGCGGAACCACTTACGGCAGCACGCAGTGATCCTGTGCCACTATCATTCAGATTGGTAACATGGATCACTTTACCACCTCGTCCACCTGTAACATATCGTCCGTGACCCTCAGCGCCAGGGAAGGCTGGTGCCTGTGCCTGCGCTGCGGTTACGCCGAAGAGTGCTATTGATAATATTGTAAAAAGTTTCTTAATCATTGATTGTATTTGTTATTTGTTATATTCTTACTGGTTCAGTTTCTCTGTGTCGTAACCGAGTTTCTCCATTTCGAGAGATGCCCAGATGAACGGACCAAGGCCTTTACCGTCGTTATCGCGGATAGGCTCAGAGATATAGTACTCGAAGGAGCCGTCACGACGGTAGTTGGGTTTCGTTACGTATGGACCGGGGGCCGGACCGAGTCCGCTCACCTCACAACAGCGAGTCAGAGAGATGGTCTTATCCTCGTTTACACGTACGAACTCTTTCAGGATTCCCTTGTAGGCTTTGATACCTGCCTGACGATAACTGTCATCAAGATATCCCATGCGGGCACCCTTGAGCAGACAGTAGGCGAACATCGAAGAGGCTGTGGCCTCAAGATAGTTGCGCGGATCTTTCACATCCAGCACATCATACCATACACCGGTCTTTGGATCCTGATGCTTTACCAAGGCGGTCATGGTGCGCTGTAAAACGTCGATTACCTCACCACGGCGTGCATGGTCTTGTGGCAGACCATCCAGAATCTCTACCAATGCCATCACATACCATCCCATGGCACGTGCCCAGGTGTGCTTCGACTGTCCTGTCTCCTTATCTGCCCAGAAGGCGGTGTGTGTCTCATCCCAAGCATGTTTCCACAAACCGGTCTTCGCATCATAGGTACGCTTGTCGGTCTTCACAACCTGGTCGATGATATCCTCGTAGTATTTCTTTGCTTTCTTACCTTTCAGCATCGGAGCAGCTTCTGTATAGAAAGGTAATCCCATGAAGATACCGTCGAGCCATACCTGGTTGGCATAGATAGCCTTGTGCCAGAATACTCCTTCTTTGGTGCGTGGCTGTTTCTCCAACTGCTTAAAGAGCGTCTTGAGAATCTCCAACTGGTTTTTCTGCGGGTTCATCTTGTACATGGAGATGAGGAACTTACCCGGACGGACATTGTCAAGATTGAAAGCCTCGTATTTGTATCCGGTAGCTACACCGTTCTCATCGATCATAGTCTCGGGATATTCCTGCAGGTAACTGTAGATACTCTCATCCTTATACTCTTTATAAGTATCGAGCATGGCGCACATCTCTGTTCCGCTGGTATAACTCCAATGGGGCTTCTTAGCAAAGTCGAGCAGGTAAGAGTGGGGCACACGCTGCATCTCTGAATGGGTCATCCACTCACTGTAATACTTATAAGGCATCTCAGAGAGAACGACATTGCCGTTGATCTTCAGATTGTCATAACTGATATTCATGGCTTTACCGGTCTGGTAAACAGGTTTGCTGTATACACCGTTAAATGTACAGTTCTTCACATTGATGGTATTGATGGTGTATGCCAGTGAGTCTGCCTCATAGCCAACGATCATCACACCGTATTTTGACTTCTCACAGGTAACGTTCTCCATGTTGACATTGCGCACGATGGGATAGAAACCACGGCAGCAAACCTCTTTAGGCTCATAGTCGGTATTGATCTTCAGAACGGCCTCACCACACTGTCCAACCTTGACGTTGCGGAAGTAGATATTCTCGATGACACCACCACGACAACTGTTGGTCTTAATACGCAATACACGGTCGAGATCGGGAGAGTCCATCTCGCAGTTCTCCACATAAACATTCTGGCAACCGCCTGAGATCTCTGAGCCAATGACCACACCGCCATGACCATCTTCCATCACGCAGTTGCGGATGATGATGTTCTTGCTGGGAATGCCGGCATAGCGACCAGTAGCACCTGCACGACCGTCGGCATTACGACCGCTCTTGATAGCGATACAGTCGTCACCGGTATGGAAGACACAGTCTTCTATCAAGACGTCCTCGCAACTCTCTGGGTCACAACCATCACCGTTAGGACCTTCATTCCAGATCTTCACCTTGCGAACAGTAATGTTCTTTGAAAGTAGGGGATGAAGCACCCAGAAAGGAGAGTTCAGCAGGGTGACACCTTCTATCAGGATATTCTCACACTGGTTGAGACAAACCAACTGTGGGCGCAGTCCTTTGCCGGCACCAAAGATACGCTGGTCCATATCAACACCATCCTCTGCGTATTTCATCAGTGTGGCGCGACCACCTTCGTTCTGTTGCTTTTCAGGATAGTCGACCTCTTTGTTCTTAGCCCTTTTACCACTCATCAGCCACCAGGTGTCATCAGAGCCGTTACCATCGATGGTTCCCTCACCGGTAATAGCGATGTTCTTCTGCTGATAAGCATAGATCATCGGCTGGTAGTTCCAGCAGTCCATACCTTCCCAGCGGGTAGGCACATTGGGATACAGTGAACGATTAAAGGCGAAGAGTAGGGTAGCGCCTTTCTCCACAACGAGATTGACGTTGCTCTTCAGGGTGATAGCACCGGTGTTCCAGGTTCCCTCAGGAACGATCACCTTACCACCGCCTGCCTTGTAGCAGGCATCAATGGCTTTGTTGATAGCCTTTTGGTTTTTAGCGGCATCGTTCACTTTCAGTGATGCACCATACTTGGTGATGACAAAGGTGTTGGACGCGAATGTCGGACTGACGATTCTTTTCTCTAACTGTTTGTACTCAGTATCCCATACAGAGGCATTAGCTACGAATGGGAACAGTAAACATAGAAGCAGTGCTTGGATGTACTTCATCTTGATTTCGGATTAGTGATTAATAGATTGCAAAGATACGAAAAATCGGGTGCAGTACAAAAGATTGTATTCTTTTTTTTACCGAGATGGAGTATCTTCGATTATTTTAACATCATTGATACGAAAAACTAAGGAATAAATTAGGTGAATAGTTAAATTTTTGATTTTTATATCTAAATATTTGCATTAATACTTTATTTCATCTATATTTGCGATTAGTTTATTAGATTTCCATGTTTGGAAATCGCTTTTCCGAGGTTGCGGCATCCTGCTGCAACCTCTTTTATGTATAGACAAAAACAAAAAGAACGATGCTTCGCGCACCGTTCTTTTCCCAACTTATAACTTATATAATAATACACGGTCAGCTTTATTCCCGTAAAACTGCATAACTAATATTCCCTCCTTAAAGGGATTCGCTTTTTAAATAACATCTCATACCCATTAATTCCTAACCCACGAGGAACGCTGGTATAACGTAAAGGCAGGTCTTCTGACTTTGCTTCGCCGCAAGGCACCTTCCCGTTTAAAAGGACAAATATTGCTATTTGTCAATCAACAGTGGTTATTTGCTTGCGGGCATAATGAAGCTCACAGCTGCGGGACAGTAGAGGACTTACACCTCATTCCCTTATTAATCGCGTAAAAGCGAACCTTTCGTCTTGATTTGTTTGCAAAGATAGTGCTTTTTTGTAAAAATTGCAAGAAAATGAAGATATTTTGAAAAAATATTTGCATGTTTCGTAAAAAACATTTAGTTTTGCAAACGAATAAATGTCTTGTATAGATTTATAAACCATTAAAACAGAATGCCTATTGAAACAATATTACTCAATTATTAAGTAAATTTTGATTATATGAGTAATCTTGAAAGGATGACCGACGAGGAGTTGGCCATGCTCTATATCAATGGAGACAACAAGGCATTCGATCTGTTATTATCCCGTAATCAGACTCGTTTGTTCTCATACATCTTGTTCGTGGTGCATGACCGCGAGACAGCTAATGATATCTTCCAAGAAACCTTTGTGAAAGTTATCACAAAACTCAATCAAGGGAAGTATGTCACCAGCGGGAAGTTCTCGGCGTGGATCATGCGCATTGCCCATAACGTCATTATGGACTGGTTCCGTGAACAGAAGCTAGAGGGTGTTGTCGATCAGGGTGAGGATAATGACCTTTCAAATATCCCCGGCTCATCCATCTTAGACGATAACATAGAGGATATGTACGTCAGGGAGCAGGTGCTCAAAGACGCCAAGAAGATCATGGAGGCCTTGCCGCCGTCACAGCGTGAGGTGGTCTTCATGCGCTTCTATCAGGATCTCTCGTTTAAGGAAATAGCAGAGATGACCGGTGTGAGTATCAATACATCACTCGGTCGTATGCGTTATGCCATACTGAACATGCGGAGAATGGCAAAGAAGCATGATATCATGCTACAGATGAGCTGATTCCCCTAATTGCTTCAATGATTTGATTACCTGGTGAGGATCGGCAGCCTTGAATACATAACTGCCACTCACTAACACGTCAACCCCGGCTTTTACCAAGCGCGGGGCTGTTTCTTGTTGTACCCCGCCATCCACCTCTATCAGGGCATGACTGCCTGTGCGAGCGATCATCTCACGCAGTTGATGAGTCTTGTTGATGGTATTCTCAATGAAACGTTGTCCGCCGAAACCAGGGTTTACACTCATCAGTAATACCATGTCAACATCACGGATGATATCCTCCAACATACAGACGGGTGTGGAGGGGTTTAGGGTGACACCGGCTTTCATACCTGCCTGGTGAATCTCCTCAACCGTGCGATGCAGATGGGTGCAAGCCTCATAGTGCACATTCATCATCATCGCCCCTAAGGCTGCGGTCTGCTTGATATACCGTTCGGGTTGCATAATCATATAATGTACATCGAGCGGTTTCTTACAGATTTTACTAACGGCCTCCAATACCGGGAAACCAAAGGAGATGTTGGGTACAAACATACCATCCATAACATCCAGATGAAGCCAGTCGGCCTCACTGGAGTTAAGCATTTCAATATCCTTGCGCAGATCCAGGAAATTGGCTGCCAACAAGGAGGGTGATACCATTACTGCCATAACGACATTATTAGATTAATCAGTTCAGACTATACGAGCAAGATTGATTATTAAGTTTACAAACGCGATATGAATACGCGAACTGTCGGATAAACCGAAGTGTTTTTTCTGATGGATTAAAATCTTCTTGAGTAAAAATTGACATAGGCATATATCTTAAAGTTCTATTATAGTAACGCATACTTATGTCGATTATTACAATTAAATAAAAAAAATCTGGCAGAAATTTTTCTGCCAGATTTTTAGAGGGGTAATAGGGTATAGTTCCTATAGTACCTATAGATCTCTAAACTCTAAACTCTAAACTCTAAACTCTAAACTATTAATTGTTATACTCCTGCCAGCTCTTTACCTTAATGGGTTCACCCTTCATCGTGCAGAATGCCTCGATGAAAGCTTTGGCCAGACGTACATTGGTCATCAGTGGGATATTATGATCAATAGCACCACGACGGATACGGTAACCGTTGGTGAGCTCACGCTTAGTATTGTTCTTCGGAACGTTGATAATTAGGTCGAACTGATGATTAGCGATCATGTCCATCACATTGTTATCAGCTTCCTCATCCGGCCAGGAAACAGCCGTTGCCGGGATGTTATTATCTTGGAAGAACTTGGCTGTACCGCTGGTTGCATAGATCTTGTAACCGTTCTTGATTAACTGCTGAGCAGGCTCCAACAGAGCAACCTTTCCTTTGGCGCCACCAGAGGATATCAGGATATTCTTCTCTGGCAGACGATAACCTGTAGCAATGAGTGCATTGAGCATGGCCTCATGCAGGTCGTCACCCAGACATCCTACCTCACCAGTAGATGACATATCCACACCAAGTACCGGGTCGGCATTCTGCAGACGGGCAAACGAGAACTGTGATGCCTTCACACCGATACGATCGATGTCGAACTCACTCTTGTCGGCCTTTACATATGGTGCGTCGAGCATGATCTTCGTAGCTGTCTCGATGAAGTTACGCTTCAGGATCTTGCTCACGAAGGGGAATGAACGGCTGGCACGCAGGTTACACTCGATCACCTTCACTTCACGGTTCTTTGCCAAGAACTGGATGTTGAACGGTCCACTGATATTCAGTTCGCTGGCGATCTTACGAGAGATCTTCTTGATCTGACGGATGGTAGAGAAGTAGATATGCTGTGCGGGGAATACCATCGTGGCATCACCAGAGTGCACACCGGCATATTCGATATGCTCAGAGATCGCATACTCCACGATCTCACCCTTATCGGCAACAGCGTCGAACTCGATCTCTTTGGTATCTTGCATAAACTGTGATACTACCACAGGGAACTCCTTGCTCACCTCTGTTGCCATCTGCAGGAAGCGCTCCAGTTCTTCATAACTGTAGCAAACATTCATGGCTGCACCAGAGAGAACGTAAGAAGGACGTACTAATACTGGGAACCCTACTTCCTCTACAAACTCCTTGATGTCGTCGAAAGAGGTAAGGGCGCGCCATGCAGGCTGGTCGATACCCAACTTATCAAGCATGGCAGAGAACTTGTCGCGGTTCTCGGCACGGTCGATATTGACAGGTGATGTACCTAATACCGGTATACCCTGACGGTATAACTTCATGGCGAGGTTGTTCGGAATCTGTCCACCCATGCTGACAATCACACCCTTAGGCTGCTCCAAGTCGATCACATCGAGTACACGCTCTAATGACAGCTCGTCGAAATACAGACGGTCGCACATGTCATAGTCGGTAGATACTGTCTCTGGGTTGTAGTTGATCATGATACTCTTGTATCCCAACTTACGGGCTGTATTGATGGCATTGACAGAACACCAGTCGAACTCTACGGAAGAACCGATACGGTATGCTCCAGATCCCAGTACGACAACGGACTTCTCATTCTTGTAATAGTTGATGTCATGTCCGTTTACGGCATAGGTGAAATACAGATAATTGGTAAGCTCAGGATGCTCACTGGCTACGGTATTGATACGCTTAACGGCAGGAACGATGCCTCTCTCCTTACGATAGCGACGTACGGCCAGGTTCTCTTTCTCCATATTACCCTCTGTAGGCTTAAGCACAAAGCGTGCAATCTGGAAATCAGAGAATCCTGCGGCTTTCACCTCCTGCATGAAACTGTCGGGGATATCCTCCAGACGGTTGTACTCCATCAACTGATGCTTCAGGGTTACGATACGCTTCAGTCGGGTGAGGAACCAAACATCAATCTTGGTCAACTCCTCAATACGCTCCACGGTATAACCTTCCTCTAATGCCTGTGCGATAGCAAAGATACGCAGGTCGGTAGGATTAGAGAGCTCTTCATCCAGGTTATCAAACTTCGTGTGGTCATTACCTACAAAACCGTGCATGCCCTGACCGATCATACGCAATCCCTTCTGGATCATCTCCTCGAAAGAGCGACCGATAGACATAATCTCGCCCACTGACTTCATGGATGAACCGATGAGTCGGCTGACACCTGAGAACTTTGTCAAGTCCCAACGAGGAATCTTACAGATCATATAGTCGAGCTGCGGAGCTACATAAGCACTGTTGGGCGTACCCATCTCACCAATCTGATCGAGTGTGTATCCCAAAGCGATCTTTGCCGCAACGAAGGCCAGAGGATAACCAGTAGCCTTAGATGCCAAGGCTGAGGAGCGACTCAGACGGGCGTTGATCTCAATGATACGATAGTCGTTGGTAACGGCATTGAAGGCAAACTGTATGTTACACTCACCTACGATATTCAGGTGGCGTACACATTTGATGGTGATATCCTGCAACATCTTCACCTGCTCATCCGTAAGCGAACAGGTAGGAGCAACAACGATAGACTCACCGGTATGGATACCCAGCGGATCGAAGTTCTCCATCGAAGCTACGGTGAAGCAGTGGTCGTTGGCATCACGGATACACTCAAACTCTATCTCTTTCCAGCCTTTCAGGCTCTCTTCAACGAGAATCTGAGGTGCAAAGGTAAAGGCGCTCTCTGCCAGTTCGGTAAAGGCAGCCTCATCCTGACAGATACCGCTACCCAGTCCGCCAAGGGCGTAAGCAGAGCGGATCATGATGGGGAAACCGATCTCACGGGCAGCCTTCAGCGCATCCTCCATATTCTCTACGGCATGGCTGACAGGTGTCTTAAGACTCACCTCGTCGAGCTTCTTTACAAAAAGGTCTCGGTCTTCAGTATCCATAATTGCTTCTACTGATGTGCCGAGAACCTCTACTCCATATTCTTTTAACGTACCATTTCGGAATAACTCTGTACCACAGTTCAATGCTGTCTGACCGCCGAATGCCAAAAGGATACCATCGGGACGCTCTTTCTTGATGATCTCTGTGACGAAATAGGGGGTAACGGGTTGGAAATACACCTTGTCGGCAATACCTTCGGATGTCTGTATCGTAGCGATGTTTGGATTAACGAGTACGCTGTGGATACCTTCTTCACGCAATGCTTTTAATGCTTGAGAACCTGAATAGTCAAATTCTCCTGCCTGTCCAATTTTTAAAGCACCTGAACCGAGTACTAATACTTTTTTGAGTTTCTTCTTCATTGTATGATCGTTGTTTGAAGTTATAATCATGCATCATTTATTCAGAATGTCATGTAAATGAGCAATATCCTAAATAAATCGTGCAAAGTTACGAATATTTGCGGTAAAAACAAAATAAAACTATTTGTTTTTTATTTCATTCGTATTCTTTACAGCACCACTTGGTGACTTTCAGCATCACAGCCATGCCGGGCACTTCTTTTAATAGGTAGTATTTTCCACTCTGCCTGACCAGTCTTCCGGTAAGTCCTTTCAGTGGTCCGTGATGTACCAGTACCTTGGCACCAGGTTTTAGTTTAGCCTTTTGCTCATCAATGTATTTCTTTTCCGTCAGTTCCGGATTACACATAATCATGAACTCCTTCATCTCTTCCGCAGAGATCTCATAATAGTTTCTTTTGTCGTTTTTCTTACGGAAGATATAATAATGTCCTTGAAAGAGTTCCAGTTGTTCTAATATTTGCTTATCATCTCGGTCTTTCCTGACAAATATCAGATTGGAAACGACAGCACGCAGTTCATGGCGACGCTTTCCCTCACGATCGATAAAGTCGACCCGCTGCATAGGAATAAAATAGTTTATTCCTTGCCGTTCTAACTGTTCGGCAAGATTCTTTGACCTGATGCCGAACAGTTGAATACCATACCATGGACAATTGTCGTTTATCTCCATGAAAAAAGATGGTTGCTTAGAACTCGCTGGTGAAATGGAACTTGATATGCTTGAAGTCTTCTTGTGCCATCTGGAGCACATAACCAGAGTCGGCCAGGAAGACATCCCTGCCATCCTTGTCTTTTGCCATATACTGATATTTGCGTTTTTTGAATGACTCCAATTCTGCTTCATCATCCGATTCTATCCAGCAGGCTTTGTACAGATGAACAGGTTCCCAGCGACACTTCGCATTGTACTCGTTCTCCAAACGATACTGAATGACCTCAAACTGCAGTTGTCCCACCGTTCCGATAATCTTACGGTTGTTGAATTGGTTGACGAACATCTGTGCCACGCCTTCATCCATCAGTTGGTCAATACCTTTATTCAACTGTTTTGCCTTCATCGGGTCATCATTCTCAATGTATTTGAACATCTCCGGAGAGAATGAAGGTAAACCACGGAAGTGGAGCTGTTCACCTTCAGTCAGTGTGTCTCCAATCTTAAAGATTCCATTATCCGGCAATCCTACGATATCGCCGGGCCATGCTTCCTCGATGGTGCTCTTTCTCTGTGCCATAAACTGAGTGGGGGAGGAGAAGCGTACGGTCTTTCCATGTCTCACGTGGAGATAAGGCTGGTTACGTACGAACTTGCCGCTGCATACCTTACAGAAGGCAATACAACTGCGGTGGTTTGGATCGATATTGGCGGTTATCTTAAAGATAAATCCTGTGAACTTCGGTTCTTCTGGCATGACATCACGCTCTTCTGCTTTTGTAGGACGTGGACTGGGCGCTATCTCTACGAAACAGTTCAACAGTTCCTGGACACCGAAATTGTTGAGTGCACTGCCGAAGAAAACCGGTGCCACCTGTGCAGAGCGGTAGTCGTCTACATTGAAAGTGGGATAGACACCTTCCACCAACTCGAGATCCTCACGCAGTTTGTCGGCATCGCGCTCACCGATACGCTGATCCAGTTCCTCAGAATCCAAATCTACTTCTACCTTTTCGGTCACACGTTGCTTGTCGGGGGTAAACAGGTCGAGCTTATTCTCATAGATGTTATATACTCCTTTGAACTTCGCACCTTGGTTGATAGGCCATGACAAGGGGCGCACCTTAATCTGAAGTTCTGCCTCGAGCTCGTCAAGCAGGTCAAAAGGATCACGACCCTCACGGTCCATCTTATTGATGAAGATAATCACCGGGGTGTTGCGCATCCTGCAGACATTCATCAGTTTACGTGTCTGGGCCTCTACACCCTTTGCTCCGTCCACAACGATGATGGCAGAGTCTACGGCCGTCAGTGTGCGGTAGGTATCTTCAGCAAAGTCCTGGTGTCCCGGTGTGTCGAGAATGTTCACCTTATATATAATATCATCCGGTCCGGCTTCTTGCAGACGGGCGGTAGGACAGTAGTCGAACTCCATGACGGAGGTGGAGACAGAGATACCTCTCTGCTTCTCGATGTCCATCCAGTCGGAGGTGGCTGTCTTCTTGATTTTATTGTTCTTAACGGCACCTGCTACCTGTATCTGTCCACCGAACAACAGGAACTTCTCTGTCAGTGTGGTCTTACCGGCATCCGGGTGCGAGATGATGGCGAACGTTCTTCTTCTATCTATTTCTTGCATTTTATGATTCTTTTTCGTTTAACAAATGGATACAGTGCTGCAGACTATCTCTCCAATAAGGAATACTGATGCCATAGGTGGCCTTAATCTTTTGCTTGTCTAACACACTGAAGGAAGGACGGTGTGCCTTCGTGGGATACTCCTCACTTCGAATGGGCAACACCTCACAGGTGGTGATACCGGTCAGTTCGTGAATGGCTTTGGTAAAGTCGTACCAACTGATAACGCCCTCATTGGTAAAGTGATAGAGGCCAGGGTTAATTCCTTTATTGACAATAGTAAGAATAGCATCTGCCAGATCACCTGCATAGGTAGGTGTTCCAATTTGATCATACACCACCTTGAGTTGCTCTCTCTCTCTTCCAAGACGAATCATCGTCTTAACGAAGTTGTTGCCATATTCTGAATACAACCATGCTGTACGTATCACCATGGTCTGGCGACACAATTGCATGACAGCCACCTCTGCCTCTTGTTTTGTCTTACCATAAACGCTCATAGGGTTAGTCGGCTCATCTTCGGTGTAGGGTTTACAGTGATTACCATCGAAGACATAGTCGGTAGAGATATGTATCAACCATCCTCCTGTTTGTTCTATGGCAGCTGCGAGAATGGCCGGACCGGTAACATTCAGCAGTGTAGCCTTTTCGACATCGTCTTCGGCACGGTCAACGGCAGTATAGGCGGCACAGTTGATGATGCCGTCGATATGATTCTCTATTACAAATCTTCCAACAGCATCTTTGTCGGTGATATCCAGTTCGGCAACATCTGTGTTATACCACTTTATCTGCGGATATTGTGGTTGTCTGTCTCTTATCACATTTCCCAACTGGCCGTTACAGCCTGTTACAAGTATGTTCATTGTCTTGTCTTTTTTTAAAGCTAATTAAGGTCTTTAAGGTCCTTAAGGTCTTTAAAGTCCTTAGAGTCCTTAAGGTTTATTCTTCAATGATCAGCCCTTCGTTCTTCTCTTTGAAATAGTAGTCGTTGAGCATCCCGATGAAGGTGGTAATCTCCTGTATGGCATGCTTGGTATTCTGACTTACCTCTTTCTTCTGCAGGCGTAAGAGCATCACGCCGTAGAGCGCGTTAAAGCATGTCTCGATCTCAGACTCTTCCTTGTTGCCTTTCTTCCGCAGTTCTACGATGTAGGGCAATACCTTATAATATTCACTGTTGTAGAAAGAGAACTTACCGCTTTTCAGCAAGCGGTCGTTCAACTCATTCAACTGGATGATTACATTACGGTTGATCTGCAGATGTCCTTTCTCACGACATCCTTCCTGGTTCATCATTCGGATCAGGTCGCCATACCAGTCGACCATCTCTTCCTTCTTTTCTTCATCAATATCAAAACGGTCGATATATTCCCTGCGGATCCTGCTCAGTGAGAGATCGTAGCTACGGATAATATCTTCCACCTGCCACATATACAGCAGGTATTCCGCAATATTTGTCTTGCGTAATTCTTGAGAGATAAACATGTCAGTAAGAGAATGTATAAAGGTTGAATAATGTTCCGAAGAGAATCACCAGCGAGAAGATGATCACCACACTGCCGATCACCTTATTGATCAACTGTATACCTTCGTTGTTGAAGATTCCTCTGATCTTATCTACCAGCCAGGTAAGTCCATACCACCAAAGCAGTGCCCCCGCAAAGATACTGAGGTATCCTAATGTCATCTCTATAGGATGATCTGGTATAACGAACCCTAACTGTGCAAACGATGCCATGAAGAGCAAGATAATCAGAGGATTAGACAGTGTCACTAAAAATGCTGTGATACCATTGTGCCACAGACTGCCTTTCTGATGCCCGCTGATATGGATTTTCTTGGTGGGGTCGCTCTTCCAGCAATAGATGCCGAAAAGCAGTAGGATGATGCTTCCGCTGATATGTAGATAAAACCGGTTATGCTCATTCTGCACGAGGTTCATAACGAATGACATGCCGAGACCAGTCAGCAATGCATAGATAATGTCGCTGAAGGCTGCCCCGACACCTGTTATGAATCCATACCAGCGCCCTTTGTTGAGGGTGCGCTGTATGCAGAGTACACCCACAGGACCCATGGGAGCACTGGCGAGCATACCAATGAACATGCCTTTCAGCATGACATCTATGAAGTTAATATGAAATTCAAATGGCATAGCGAGGACAAAGGTACGAAAATTTTATGAATTATATAATTTTATTCTCTAAAACTTTGCGATATACGATAATTTTAATAACTTTGCCAATCATAGATAATTAAGAATAACAATAAAAACAATAAGATTATGAGCAATGATTCTGTGAACAAGCCGTATGTAATCGGTTTAGATTTAGGAGGTACCAATTCTGTCTTCGGTATTGTGGATGCCCGTGGTGAGATCAAGGCTACGACAGCCATCAAGACACAGGGTTATGACAAGGTGGAGGATTATGTAGATGCCAGTGTTGAAGCACTGAAAGTGATTATCGAGCAGGTAGGTGGCATAGAAACCATCAAGGCGATGGGTATTGGTGCGCCTAACGGCAATTATTATAATGGTACTATTGAGTTTGCTCCTAATCTGGCATGGGCACATAATGGCGTTGTTCCCTTGGCAAAATTGTTCAGTGAGCGTCTGGATAATATCCCTGTAGGACTTACCAACGATGCTAATGCCGCAGCTATCGGTGAGATGACCTATGGTGTGGCTCGTGGAATGAAGAACTTCATCGTTATCACCCTGGGCACAGGCGTGGGTTCAGGTATCGTGATCAACGGACAGTTGGTATATGGCTGTGACGGATTCGCTGGAGAACTCGGTCATGTCATTGTGCGCCGTGAGAACGGTCGTCCTTGCGGTTGTGGCCGTAGTGGTTGTCTCGAGGCTTACTGCTCAGCCACCGGTGTGGCACGCACAGCTCGTGAACTGTTGTCTAAGACACAGGAGCCGTCACTCTTGCGTGAGCTTGATCCCGAAGCCATCACCTCTCTTGATGTCTCTATTGCTGCCGGTAAGGGTGATGCCCTGGCAAAGCATATCTATGAGTTTACCGGTGAGATGCTTGGTGAGGCCTGCGCTGATTTCGCAGCTTTCTCTTCTCCAGAGGCCTTTATCTTCTTTGGTGGCATGACCAAGGCCGGTGATCTGATTATGGATCCTATCAAGCGCAGCTATGATAAGAATGTGCTGAAGATCTTCAAGGGCAAGGCCAAGTTCCTCGTTTCAGGTCTCGACGGATCATCAGCAGCTGTCTTAGGTGCCTCGGCAGTAGGATGGGAGATGTAATCGCCAATGACATATCATGATTGGGATCATCATACTCGATGTGGTGATCTCCTTTTTATTTCGTTTTAATGAAGATACAAGAAGATATACAGAATGCGGTCAGGATAATGCGTGAGGGTGGGGTTATCCTATATCCCACGGATACCGTGTGGGGTATAGGCTGTGATGCCACCAATGCAGAGGCTGTCGCAAAGGTTTTTAAGATCAAGCAGCGTGAGGATAGCAAGGCATTGATCTGTCTCGTAGACAGCGCCGACCGTCTGCAGCGCTATGTGCGTGATGTGCCTGCTGTGGCGTGGGATCTGATGGAATTGTCTACCACGCCGGTAACCGTCATCTTGGATGGCGCGGTGAACCTGGCCCCTAATCTGATAGCTGATGACGGCAGTGTGGCGATGCGCATTACCAATGAACCATTCTCCAAGGAGTTGTGTTATCGCTTTCAGAAAGCGCTGGTAAGTACCAGTGCTAATATCAGCGGTGAGCCACCGGCACAGAATTACTGTGATATCACACCACAGTTGTTAGAGTCGGTCGACTATGTCTGTTTCAGTCGCAGACAAGAGAAACGTCCGCATAAACCGTCAAGTATTATCAAACTGTCGAAAGATGGTGTGATACAGATAATCCGTAAGTAATAATGAACGAACAGACAATACAGGCTGCTTCCTGGTTGCAGAAATTCATAAGCTGGCGTGACAAGCACCTCAGCAACAAGCAGTTTATCCTGGTATTGAGCTTTTTCGTGGGATTCTTTGCAGCCTGTGCCGCTTATTTCCTCCACTGGCTGATCAAAGAGATACAGTTGTTGCTGACAGCAGGATTCGACTATACCACCTTCAACTGGCTATACCTCATCTATCCTGTCATCGGTATCTATATCACGTCTCTTTTCGTGAAATATATCGTGCGTGATGATATCTCGCATGGCATCACGCGAATCCTCTATGCGATATCCACTAAGAAGAGTCGTCTGGCGGGTCATCACTGTTGGAGTAGTGTGATCGCCTCGGCCATCACCATCGGCTTCGGAGGATCCGTGGGAGCAGAGGCTCCTATCGTATTGACAGGATCGGCTATCGGCAGTAACCTCGGACAGAAATTCCATCTTGACAAGCACACCCTCATGTTGTTGGTGGGGTGTGGCGCCTCGGCTGCCATAGCAGCTATCTTCAACGCACCGATAGCAGGACTCGTCTTTACGTTGGAGGTGCTGATGATCGACCTTACGATGGCATCGCTGTTACCGATCCTGATAGCCAGCGTCACGGCGGTATGCTTCAGTTATTTCTTTACCGGCGGTCATCTGTTGTTCGATTTCCACCTGAACAGTTCATGGACCATCGACCGTGTGCCCGCCTATATATTATTAGGTGTATTCGGCGGACTGATCAGTCTGTATTTCATCCGTATGATGAATTTCTGTGAAGGCATCTTCTCACGACTGAAAAACCACTCTTATTTAAAACTGATGCTGGGTGGACTGATGCTCAGTTCTCTGATATTCCTCTTTCCCTCTCTCTATGGTGAGGGTTACGGCAGTATCAATATCCTGCTCAATGGTAACACTGAACAAGACTGGAATGCTATCCTGAACAACTCCCTGTTCTATGGCAACGACCGAATGTTGCTGATATATATCGCCCTGGTGTTGCTCACGAAGGTGTTTGCCACATCGGCCACCAATGGGGCAGGCGGTTGTGGAGGAACCTTCGCACCCTCCTTGTTTATTGGCGCCTATGGCGGTTTCCTCTTTGCCCGTATATGGAATATCGAGCAGATAGGTGTGTATATCCCAGAGAAGAACTTTGCCATGTTGGGTATGTCGGCCGTGATGGCAGGTGTCATGCACGCCCCGCTCACCGGCATCTTCCTTATCGCGGAGCTCACCGATGGATATGAGTTGCTCATCCCACTGATGATCGTGAGTATCTGTGCTTATCTGACCATCATCATCTTTGAGCCACACAGTATTTATGGCATGCGACTGGCACGTGAGGGAAAGCTCCTCACTCACCATACCGACAACTCTACGCTGGCCTTGATGAAGATGGAGAGCGTCATCGACAGACATTACCTTGCCGTAGATCCCGATATGCCGTTAGGGTCGCTCGTGCATGCCATGAGTCGTAGTAAGTCGAACATCCTGCCTGTGGTAGATGCGGCGGGCAGTCTCTTGGGTGAGGTCAACATGACGAAGATCCGGCATATCATCTTCCGGACAGAGCTCTATAACCATTTCAAGGTAGCACAATTGATGACTCCACCGCCAGCTATCCTTGGGTTGCATGACGAGATGGACATCGTGATGAAGCGTTTCGACGATACAGATGCCACCGTGCTTCCCGTGCTCGATGAGGAGAACCACCTCGTGGGATATGTATCGCGTACACACCTGTATCAACAATACCGACAGCTGATAGCTGATTTCTCATCCGAATAAACAGATTATGAAGATATCCCGACAAACGATTTATGAGATACTCCGCTTCGGTATCGTAGGAGTGGTGGCAACATTGCTGCATTACGTGATCTACTGGATCCTGCAGCACTGGATTAATGTGAACGTGGCCTATACCATAGGCTACTTCCTAAGTTTTATCGCCAATTACTTCCTGTCGGCGCAGTTCACCTTCCGGGAAAAGACCACGACACGCAATGGCATCGGTTTTGCCGGGGCCCATCTTTTCAACTACCTCTTTCAGATGGTGTTACTGAATATATTCCTGTGGTTGGGCGTGAGTAAGGCGCTTGCCCCGCTGCCTGTATATTGCATCGCCGTGCCGGTGAACTTTATCCTGGTGAGAACGGTGTTTAAGAAATTGTCATAACCCTATTATTAAAAGTAAAATGAAAAAAGAAGATATAAGAATCATATTCATGGGTACACCGGAGTTTGCCGTGGAGACCCTGAAACGACTGGTGGAAAATGATTACCCGGTAGTGGCTGTGGTGACACAACCCGATAAACCGGTCGGCCGCCATCAGGATACCCTGCAGCCATCGGCCGTCAAACAATATGCGCTGAGCAAGGGCATACCTGTATTACAACCCGTCAAGATGAAGGATCCCGACTTTATTGAGCAGCTGCGGTCGTATCATGCCGACCTCCAGGTAGTGGTGGCTTTCCGTATGTTGCCCGAGGTGGTATGGGACATGCCGCGATGGGGAACCTTCAACGTGCACGCGGCCCTGCTGCCCCAATACCGTGGCGCGGCTCCCATCAACTGGGCTGTTATCAACGGTGAGACAGAGACGGGTGTTACCACCTTCTTCCTGGATAAGAATATCGATACGGGAAGGATCATCAAGCAAAAGCGGTTTGCCATCACCGATGAGGCAAACGTGGAGACTGTTTACGATGGACTGATGTATTTAGGAGCGGATATTGCCATGGAGACGATAGATGACTTATTGGCGGCTGACGGAAATATCCCGACCATCGCACAAGAAGATATGCTGTTGCCCGAGGGAACAGTGCTGTTGCCGGCTCCGAAGATCTTCCGTGAGACCTGTATGATCAACTGGCAACAATCTGCCAAGAAGGTATATGACTTCGTACGTGGACTTAGTCCGTATCCCGGCGCATGGACCAACTTGGTGAGTCCTGACGGACGTAAGACTGTACTGAAAATCTTCAAGACAGTAAAAACGAATGGTATCTGCTTGAAGGATTCGCCAACAGGAACCCTTTGTGTACGTGGTAACCAACTTTTTGTGAAGACTGCTGATAACTGGCTGGAACTGTCAGAACTCCAACTTAGCGGTAAGAAAAGGATGCAAGCTCGAGATTTCTTAAATGGAATCCGCGATATAGAAAAGTATACGCTGGAATAAGTTACACCTTATATAATTAATCCCTCCTCTTATCAAAGGGGAGGGATTAATTTGTAATGTCTGTTATCTATTCTCTTATCCTGGATACGTGTTCTTCAGGTGCTCAAACTCCTTGATATCACCGATGGCGAAGCGGCGGCCGGGCATCTCCATGGCATAGATGGGTGTCTTGTCGTAGAGGTACTCCACAAGGTTACCCGGAGAGTCTACATTACAACCGTCGTTGATGGCTTCACGGATGAGTGGCAGGTCTTCTTTCTTGTAGATATAGAATGGGGGAACGGCCAGGTTGGTGCGTGGCTTTTCGGGTTTCTCTTCGATTCTCTTCACGCGACCTTTCTTGTCAACCTCCACCACGGCGTATTTCTTGAGTTCCTCCACATCGTCGAGCGGGTGGTACATGATACAAGAGGCGTTTTTCTCTTTGAAGAAGTTGACAAACTCCTCGAAGGAGAAATCCAACAGGCTGTCGGCATAAACCACGAGGATGTCGTCATCGATGTCGAGGGCCTCGATGGCAGCTACCAGATCGCCTACGGCACCCATGCGCTCGTTCTCATTCTCACTTCCGTCATCGAGCAGCTCGATGGGGTTGCAATAGGTGGCATCGTCCATCCAGTTCTTGAAATGGTTGACAAACTTATGGTTGGTGACGATGATATTTTCATGTACCTCATTGATGGCATCCAGGTCATCGAGCATACGTCCCATGATGGTGCGTCCACCAATCTGGAGCAGTTGCTTAGGGGTATTCTCTGTCAAAGGATAAAGACGTGTAGCATATCCAGCTGCTAAAATGATCGTTTTCATATCTTGATTTTTAGTGTATTATTATATCGTTGCAAAAATAGTTAAAAAAAAGGATTATTCCAAATATTATGAGATAAAAATAAGATTATTTGCGGGATTACTCGGCAAAAAATACTATATTTGCAAATTGAAGTCATACCATTGATTATACATAGCAGATATGAGAAAGTTATTCCTATACCTTATATTATTACAGTGTGCGTTCGTCCAGCAGGCCGGTGCACAGGTGTTCAACGGATATTACAACAACGCCAACGGCAAGAAGGGCGAGGCACTGAAATCGGCCTTGGCGAAGATCCAGTCGCAATTGGTGACGGATAATAAATACGTGCTTCAATCATACGGCGAGGTATGGACGGCCATTGAGAAACTGGATAGACGCAGTGACGGCAAGATGCTCGACCGCTACTCCAACACTTCTAATTTCACCCCTGTGAGTGACCGCGCCGGCAACTATTCCGGTGAAGGGGATGTGTACAACCGTGAGCACTCTTTTCCAGCCAGTTGGTTTAATGATGATGATCTGATGTACACCGATATCATGCATCTGGTGGCAACTGACGGTTATGTGAACAACAGAAGAAGCAATTATCCTTTCGGAGAGACGAAGAATCCCTCGTATACCTCCGATAACGGCTACAGTAAACTGGGGCCCTGTAGTGTAGAGGGCTACAGCAATACGGTGTTTGAGCCCAATGATGAGTGGAAGGGCGACTTCGCGCGTATCTATTTTTATATGGTGACTTGCTGGGAGATCTATATCACAGAGTGGCATTCGCCTATGCTGGATGGTAAGACATACCCTGGATTGAGTAACTGGGCGCTGAAGATGTTGTTACGCTGGGCAAAGAACGACCCTGTGAGTGAGGTGGAGAAGAAACGTAACGACGGTGTCTTTGACATACAGGGCAACCGCAACCCGTTTGTCGACTTTGAGGGACTGGAGCAGTTTGTGTGGGGACAGTTCACCGACTCCGTGCCCGACTTGAATAACTACAAGAGTATCTATTCGCTCTTACCCGACGATGGAGGAACGGTGACACCTGGTGGAGATGATCCTCAGCCAGGCGACTACACGGATAACTATAGTCAGACCTTTGATTTCAATAATGGCAATAATGATAAAGGTGGAAATGATAACGCTTGGTCGAACGTAACCTCTGACTTAATTAAGGATAACACCGATGGTTGGGTATACGATAATGTATACAAAGGTTATGAGTGTATACGTGTGGGATCGGCTAAGAATCCCGGCAGCGCCACCACACCGGCAATCAACGTCAACAAGGATGGCACCTATATCCTTACCTTCCGGGCAGGTGCCTGGAACAGTGGCAGTGAGAAGACCGACTTGAAGATCTCTCTCTCAGGGGGCACTTTCGAGAATGGTGCTACTACGACGACGGAGAAACTGCAGAAAGGGGCATTCGGCTCTTTTACCCTCACGATCAAGGCCACAGGCACCACATTGAAGATCACCTTTGAGAGTGGGGCATCGAGCAATTCACGTTTCTTCCTGGATGACGTCGTCGTGAAGTCATCATCCGCTACAGGTATCAAACGTATTGAGCAGTCGGCCGAAGGAGGGCCGTCAGCCAGGCGGGTGGATCGTTCTGCTACTCTGCGTAACGGTCATTACGATCTTATGGGCCGTCCGGTGGATAAGACTATAAGGGGCATCGTTATCCACCGTGGCAAGAAGGTGCTCAAGCGCTAGAAATGCATCGATCGGATCATCTTCTCAATGCACTTCTTTTTCTGGTCTTTGTTCGGATGAACATATAGATCGAGGGTAGTGCTGATATTCGAGTGACCTAAAATCATGCTGACTGTCTTATAGTCGCATTTGCTCTCTATGCACCGTGTGGCAAAGCTATGGCGCAGTCCGTGAAACTTGATCTTCGGGATATTCAGTTCTACAAGAATGCTATTGAAGTGGTTGCGCAGGGTGCGGGGTTCCATAGGCTTCTTACTGTTAGAGAGGATATAGAAGTCCTTGTTCATCACCTTACAGAGGGGTTTCAACAAACTCAGCATATCATTGCTCAACGGTATCTCACGTAGGGAATTGAGTGTCTTGGGAGTGCTTTCCTCCAGATTGGTATACCGCTGTCCGTCTTCTATCTTATAAACCCTTGACAAGGTATGTTGCACTTTCACTACACCACTCCGTGTGTCGATATCCTTCCATTTCAGGGCACATAGTTCTCCTATACGTACCCCTGTGTTCAGACAGAGTATGATACCGAGGTTCCTGGTGGTGATATTCGTCTTCAGGTAGTTGATGAGGCGTCGCTGATGCTGGATGCTCATCACCTCCAAGTCATCCTTCTTATAATCCTTCGGGAAACGGATATCCCAGGGGGTCGATTGGTAGTAGCCCATCCTACAACCATAGCGAACGATCATCTTCAATACGGCGAGCATATCTCTGACGGTCTTCTGACGGAAACCGTCTTGTAGTTTCTCCAAAACAAAATCCTGTACCTCTTGTTCTGAAATACTTGTCATCTCACCGAAGCGTGGGATGAGATGATTCTCTGCTGTGAGTACATACGATGAGATTGTCGTTTGCTTAACGTAATTGCGCTTGTCTCTGTACCATGCGTCGTACACTTCGTTAAATGTTTTTTCCTCTTTCATAATATATTACCATTTGGGGTTATTTTTCCAAATATACGAATATTTTATGAATTAGCAAAATCAAATTATCTTTTCTCTCCACTGCAACATCTTCGATGCTGTCAAAAGGTAAAAAAACGTTCCCTTTAAAAGGTGAGGGAGTGGGGGAAAATAAAAGCCCCTCCTTATTTAAATAAGAAGGGGTTAGGGTAGTTAAGAGAATAATGTTATTTCCCGAACAACAGTTTGCGGTCGCGCTCCAATGCTGGTTTTGTCCACTCCTCGGGCACGAACTTCCAGTTGTTGCCCGGTTGGGGGTCGAGCTCCTTCGCCTTCTCAATCTCCTTCATGAGATAGAAGCGCTGATCTTTCTCACTCTCGTAGATGGTGCGACTCTTCAGTTCGTCACGAGGAATGCCGGCACCCTTGGTGAGCAGTTCACCGCCACCATTGCCACGGTAACTGTTCAGCGCCACCTTATATATCTTCTTCTCGTCAAACGGTTCTCCGTTGCTCATCCGTAAGATACGTACCTTCTGTCCATTTGGCTTTGTCACGTCTACCTCATAGTCGATACCGGAGGCACTGTCGAAGTTGAAGGCGAGGTTCTTGAACATAAACCGTTGTTTATCATCAGTGTTACCATCGTTGAGGAGCATGATATGATCATCGGACGACTTCATGGTGTTCACCCACAGGTCGTAACTCATCTCCAGATGCTTGCGGACCTCCTCACCGGTCAGTTTCATGACATACAACTGGTTCTCGTACTTATACAGATTGAACATATCACTTACACGGATATCACCTTCCTTGATGACGGCATTGAAAGACAAGGGCGCATTGAAAGAGATATCGGCGCCGGTGAGTTGCAACTGCAGTTGATGGATGAGATCGCAGAAGGCACTGTTGCCGAAGTAGGAGTCGCGTGTATAGATTGTTTTCTTGAATTTGCCGATCTTTCTATTAACGAAAGTGCTGACACTGTCTCTGTCTGCCTGGAAGTAATTCATGAAATCCTGATCGATGGCCAGATTGCTGACATCAACGATCTCACCGGTAATCTGTTTGTCAATCACCTTCCCTTTCTTAAGGGTGAGCGTGATCTGCGCATCGCTCACGTTGAGGGCATTGCAAGAGGGATCCAGACAGAGCACGTCTTGTCCAGCGGTGTTCTTGATGATATCACGATGCACGGTGTGGTCATGACCATAGAGGATCAGGTCGAAGCCCGGCACCTCTTGTGCTACCTTGACAGAGGCATCCTCATCGTACTCGGGAGTCTTGATACCACCCTCCTTGCCGGAGTGGAACACGCCGATGACCACGTCGGGCTTCTCGGTCTTTTTCAACTCTTCTATCCAGTAGCGGGCACATGATACCATCTCCTGAAATTTCATACCCTCCCACAGTGACTCATTGAGCCAGTTGGGAATGGCAGGTGTGAGCATGCCGATGACGGCAATCTTCACTCCTTCACGCTCGATGATGGTGTAGGGCGGCACATAGGTCTTGCCACTGCCCGTCTCAATGATGTTGGCACCCAATACCGGGCATTGTATCTCACGGATCCATTTGTCGTATACGGCATGACCTGTCTCCACATCGTGGTTGCCGAAGACCTGTGCGTTGTAGCCCAGATAGTTGATCACCTTGGCGGCCACATTCTCGATATTGGTGTTCACATAATTACAATAATAACAAGTGGGCTGACCCTGAAGAATATCTCCGTTATCGAAGAGTAAAAGGTTGTCACCGTATGTCTTACGCAACTCCTTCAGATAAGTGCTCACACGAGCCATTGACCCTTTCATAGGTCTGCGGTTGATATAATCGTAGGGGAAGAAGCAACCGTGAACATCACTGGTCTCGATGATTCTCAGTCTAACGGTCTTTGTCTTTGCCATAACATTTCCTTGTAGGCATATAACAGCTAAAATAACAATAATAATTCTTTTCATGATCATGGTGATTATTTGATTAATCGGAAAGCAGTCTGACTAATTTCATTAATCCGATCTTCCCTTCTGGGTTAATCGTTGCTGTGACACGGTAGTTGTTGACCGTAGCTTTCGACTTGTCGGTATGCTCTACTTTCTGATTAGCCGAGAACACCACATTATACTCATAGCTGCCGTCGCCGATCTCGCGTTTCTTAATGTCGTAGGTACCCGGCAACTGCCATGTCATACTACTGATGTCTTCCTTGTATAATTTTCTCATAAAGGCTACGGCATCTTCTTTTGTGGCGTTTGTCTTGTCGAGCAGTGTGAATACATCTGCGACAGTTTCACGGATAGCGTTCTCATCACGGCTGTTGATGCTGACGAAGAAGCGATGCAGCACATTGGCCACGACAGCTTGTTCCTCGGGGGTGACGTCCTTGGCCTTAATCTTCTTCATAGCCTGTTCTGCCTCATCGTAGAAATTGCCGTCGGGATGCTCTGTCATATAACGCTCATACCCCTCGATGGTATTGAGGTCGCAGCACTGTTGCCAGTCCAAAGAGTCAAGGATATTCTTTGACTCTGCACGGTGGGTGGTGTTGGGATACTGCTCGAGGTAATTCAGGATAGCCGCCTTGGTATGCATCACCACGGCATTGTTCCAGTCGGTCTCTGCCTGATGGATCATCTGTAGATGGGCCGTTACACTGTCACGATGCTCTTGTGTGGCATTCTTGAAGGTATCGAGGAATTCCTGCAGGATAAGCGGGTTATCGCTCTTGATGGCATATTCGTATTCTTCGTTTTCCTTATCTGTCTGTGCCTTGTTGTACAGATAGAAAGAAGCGCCGCATACGATGATGGCGATCACGAAGGCCAGCAGCAGCGCACCCCCGTGTTTTTTCTTCTTGGGTGTGGCGGGTATTTTGTCGCCCGATGCCTCTGTACGCTCTTTGGGGCTGACCTCTGCCAAGGCTGTTATCGGAGGGGTGGTGGGGACAGCAGATTTCTTGTCCTGCTTGTTGATATTGGGCTGATAACAGTATGGACAACAATCCTCGCTGTTCAGATATATCTTATTACAATTGGGGCAGCAGGTGATATTACCTGCAATCTCTACCCCGCAACTGGGGCAGGTGGGTGCTTTCTCGCTAACCTGATGTCCGCATTCGGGACACTTTATTATAGCCATGTTTTTATAATTTTATAGTATTATTCTGTATTATCTGTGCCTGTAACGTATCTCACGCATACTATGCCTGCCCATGAACCGACTCTTGTCGATATGGCCGTTCACACCATTGATACGTCCCTTTGAGGTGTATTGCCAGATCAGGTAGTCGCGCCCGTCTGCTAAGACAGGTTCCTCATCGGCATACATGGCAATCATCAGGGGATAGGCATCAATCTTGTGCTGCAGGTGCTTGTTATAGAAATTCCTTCCAGAATAGACCAGAGGCTTCTGGTGATAGGCCTCTTCCACCATCTTGAGGAAGGTAAGCAGCGAGTCACAGAACACCTCCGTCTTCAGACCACCGGTAGACTCCACGTCAATCATGGGGATGAGGTCTTGGTCGCCTGGACGGCACTGTGTCTTGAAATTCTCCAATTGCAACGTAAGGTTGCTCTTCGGTCGGAAGAAGTGGTAAGAGCCTACCTTCAATCCGTAACGATGAGCCAACTCGATATTCTGTTCATAACGGTCGTCGATACGGTCACCACCTTCTGTGGCTTTAAGATAGACATAGGCCATCTTGCTGTTGTCGCCTACAGTCTCCCAGAAGACGCTTCCCTGATAGTGACTCAGATCGATACCATGAATATGCGAGCAGGTATCCTCACACTGAATGTAGCTTGTCTGTGCATACAAGCCTAAAGTAATTATATTAAAGAATATAACGAGTAAAACTTTCAATCTTGACATCATACTTGCAAAGGTACAAATAAAAATCAAGATGGGCAACAATGTGAATCGTTTTAGGGAGAACTTACATTTTTTGAACTCTTTTAAGAATTGCCGTTTTCCTACTCCTCTATTTCGGAGAGGTTTCTGTAGAAATTCCTGAAGAAATTGCTGATGGTCTCCCACGGGCAATACTTGAAATATTTAAGACACCGACGAAGGTTGCGACGGAGTATCTTGCCGTTGTTTTCCACCATTCCGTTGCTGCGCATTCTGAAATGCCAGGTCTCAGCTGTGTCAAAGGCCGTATGCTCCATGGTGCGCATCAACAGAGAGTATGCCTGCCGCTCAGTCTTCTGCATATAGGGGATTTCTTCGAGTTGGAAATGGAATACTTCAATTAGAATCGTGCCTTGCAGGGCTGCCATGCGCTCCAATCCTAAATGCTTAAGCCACGTCTCTATCTTGATAAAATCCACACTGTCACCTCTGTTACGAAGGAATCGGCCTAATTCGATAATTCCATGAAGGTCAAGTCCTCTGTTGAGTGTCTGGTTGACATTATAGATGATTACATTCAACAGTTGGATGGTCTCCACCGATCCTTCGCTGCTACTCTCTTCATCAGCCTTGATCTTCTTTAGGCGCCGGTTTAGGAAATAGTTGGAGAGGTGGGGATCCAGTTTGAGGAGCTTCATCAAGGTGGTGTTGACGTTAGGCACCACTGTGGATACGCTGTTGAGCTGCTTGATGATCTCTTCAGGTATACATAGTTCACTCTTTGTGCGTCGTTGACTGACCACTCCCAGCTGGATGTACGGAGCCATCCCCTGCACATCGGCAATCTGCAACAGTCGCCGCCACTTGAATGGTGACATCGGTTCGAGTTCCTCGTATTCGTCGAAGGCACCCGACCTCAATAGTCTGAAGAGATTACGATGGATAATGTTCATGATCAACTATATCTTTTAGGATATCTGAACAGGATGGCTGCCAGGGCTACAACACCCAAGGTAAACGGATAATAGAGATGTGGCAATATCTCTATTGGATTGAGGGCTGCCAATCCAGCTGCCATCAACATCTGCGCACCGTAGGGTATCAGTCCTTGCATAAAACAAGAGAAGGTATCGAGGATGCTGGCACTCTTCCTACTGTCAACTCCGAACTTATCCCCAATCTGTTTGGCAATGCCACCGATAGTGAGGATCGCTACGGTATTGTTGGCCGTGCAAATATCCGTCAGACATACCAGTGAGGCGATAGACAGTTCGGCACCTCTCTTACTGGAGATATGACGGGTGAGTTTCGAGATGATAAAGTCGATACCCCCGTTGATACGGATAATCTCCAGCAGACCACCCGCCATCATGGTGATGATGATCAGTTCGCCCATATTCAGGATGCCATCACCCATACTCTTGAACCATCCATACACATCATAAGAATGGTCACAAATACCGATAATACCGGTAAGCATGATGCCGAGCGTGAGCACCGCCATCACATTCATACCACAGATGGCTGCCAGCAAGACAACGAGGTAAGGGATAATCTTGATGAACTCTACCTTGGGGATGAGGGTAGGGGTGTGGACACCAGAACCCATCAGCAGATAGATAATCAAGACGATGATGGCTGCAGGCAAGGCGATAAACAGATTGACACGAAACTTATCGCTCATCCTGCACCCCTGCGTGCTCGTTGCCACGATGGTGGTATCGCTGATAAAGGAGAGGTTGTCGCCGAAGAAAGAGCCGCCCACCACGATGGAGGTCATGAACGCCATGTCCACCCCGGTAGACTGGGCTAATCCCGAAGCGATGGGTACCAGTGCGACAATCGTGCCCACACTGGTACCTATGCTCAATGATATGAAACAAGAGGCAATAAAGAGTCCGGCCATCAGCATGTTCGCCGGGAGACATGTCAGCGTGAGGTTCACGGTGGCATCGATGGCTCCCATCTGTTTGGCAGAATGTGCGAAGGCCCCTGCCAGCACAAAGATCCACAGCATCAGCATCAGGTTGCTCGTTCCGGCTCCTTTGCTGTATGTCTCTATACGTTTTTTCAATGGGTATCCCGATGATATACCTACCGCGTAGATGCTGGATATCATGAATGCCACTGTTATCGGTACTTTGTAGAAATCGTTGGCAATGATAGACGTTACCAAGTAAAGTACGATAAAGACGAACAGAGGTGATAAGGCTATGAATCCTCTCTTATTGCTCATTCACTCTTATAATGTTACGCCATTCTTAAAGATAGAGATCTCACGATAGCCGTTGGCCTCATTGCAAGAGTGTTCTCCATTGGCAATGGCGATGATCTTGTCGATGAAGTCGTTGAGCACCTCTTTCATCGGACGACCCTCTACCAGTTGTCCGGCATTGAAGTCGATCCAGTTAGGCTTATTCTTATATAAGGTGCTGTTGGTAGAGATCTTCATCGTGGGGATGAATGTGCCGAAGGGGGTACCACGACCGGTAGTAAAGAGCACAATTTGACAACCTGCTGCAGCCAAGGCTGTAGAAGCAACCAAGTCATTGCCGGGAGCAGAGAGCAGGTTCAGACCTTTCACCTGCAGACGGTCACCATAACCAAGAACACCACTTACCGGTGCACGACCGCATTTCTGGGTACATCCCAGTGCTTTGTCTTCCAAGGTAGAGATACCGCCGGCCTTGTTTCCCGGTGATGGGTTCTCGCCTACAGGTTCACCATGACTGAGGAAATACTCCTTGAAATCGTTGATCAGGGTGACTGTCTGCTCAAACAGTTCCGGTGTCTTACAACGGTTCATCAGGATGGTCTCTGCACCGAACATCTCAGGAACCTCTGTCAGTATGGATGTACCGCCTTGAGCAACGAGGAAGTCGGAGAACTCACCTACCAATGGATTGGCGGTAATACCGCTGAAACCATCAGAACCGCCACACTTCAGTCCTACTCTCAACTCATTCAGAGGACATGGTGTACGACGGTCGTTCTTGGCAATCTGATACAACTCACGAAGGATCTTCATACCTTCTTCTACCTCATCCTCCACTTTCTGGGTGATCAGGAATTTGATACGGTCATGATCGTAGTCGCCTAACAAAGCCTCGAACTGGTCGGGCTGGTTGTTCTCACAACCCAGACTGAGGATCAGTACGGCTCCGGCATTGGGGTGGAGTACGATATCACGCAGCACCTTACGGGTATTCTCATGGTCACCGCTAAGCTGAGAACAACCGTAGTTGTGATGCCAGGCATGTACGGCGTCGATGCCTTCCAACTTCGTCTCCTCCTGCAACTGTGCAGCCAATCGCTCAGCAATGCCGTTGACACATCCTACTGTAGGAACGATCCATACCTCATTGCGGATACCTACCTCACCATTCTTACGTACATAGCCGTTAAAGGTACGGTCTACCTTTTCAATGTCAAGTTCTTCATTTACTGGGTTGTATGTATATGTGAGCGTACCCTTCAGATTGGTCTTCAGATTATTTTCGTTTACCCATTGTCCGACATGCAAGTCTTCTTTGGCATGACCGATGGGGTAACCATATTTGATGATATTTTCACCGGCAGGTGTATCCTTGATGAGGATCTTATGTCCTGCAGGCGTATCTTGTCCGATTACAATGTCTTTTCCATCCACCTGGATTACCTCATCCTTCTTGAGCGGACTAAGACAAACTACGACAGAGTCGGCTGGATTGATTTTAATAAACGATTGTTGTTGCATAATGATTAGTTTTATAATAATTAAAGTTGTTTTCTTCTATAGAACTGTACATTTTCCTTTGACAGGAGTTCGATGGGCATGTAGTTGATGGGCTCTATATCCAGTTTGAGCACGATCGACTTAAACAGGGCATCTACACAGGAGAACCCTTGCATATAGGCATGCTGGGCGATGAGGAAGGAGATAGTACCCTCCTGCAGGCACTGCGCATTCTTAGCCACCATGTCATAACCCATGATCTGAATACCGCCAAGATGGTTCTCACTGACATATTGGCCCACGAGGTATGCCCTTGATCCCATGGTGATACAGTGGTGCGTCTTGGGGTGTGACCGGAAATAATCATCCATGATGGTATTATAATCGTCTTTGTCATGATCCAGCGGGAGGTCCATCTCAGAAATAGCCACATCGGGATAGTGCTCTTTCATATAATGTCTGAATCCCACCTCACGGTTTTCCTGTTGTCTGCTTGACAACTTGCCGTGGTTGGTCTGGCGCATGAGCATGATCTCCTGCTCCTTGTTGGCGATCAGCATCAGCATCTTGGCTGCAAAATAACCGCTGGCGAAAGAGTCCTGACCATAGAAGGTCAGTGGGTCGAGTTCGGGAAGGAAGGAGTCGAGCAGGATAAAGGGAATCTTCTTCTCGTGTAATATGTCCGTGAAAGGCTGGGTGATTTCCAGTTCGCTGGGCACGAGGATGACACCATTAGGGTCTGAATCCAACACTTCCTTACAAGTGTTCTTAAATGACTGGACGTCAAAACGCTTGTAATAGGATATGACCACTTTGACATGAAAGTCACGCCGCATGTCACAGGCTTTCATCGCCCCTTCCTCGATCTCTTCCCAATAGGCTTCCTGCTCATGCCAAGGGATGATCAGGTGGAAGGTATACGACCGGTTATAGGCCAGGGCGCTGGCATACATGTTCGGACGGTAATGGATTTCCTTGAGAACCTTTTCTACTTTTTCTCTTGCTGATTTCGAGACGTTTGGGCGGTGGTGCAGAATACGGTCCACCGTCCCGACGGAAACGCCGGCCTTTTCTGCGATATCCTTTATTCTCACTTTCTGAGTCATGACAATCTGATTCCTTTAGTGTTTCTTATACCTCATCGTGTAATTTGTGTGCAAAAATAGTAATAAAAACCGAATTGTGCGAATGCACAGCGATATTTTTTCGTAAATAAGTGGGATTTTGCTTTTTTATTTGTATATTTGCACCGATTATATAATATGTACGTTAATCAAGACAAACATTTAATCATATAAAACATTCAAAAAATCTAAGATTCAAAGAACATGGCAAAGATTGTAACATTAGGCGAGATTATGCTTCGTCTTTCCCCAACAGGCAATGACCGTTTTATTCAGAGTGAAAGTTTCCGTATTATTCCTGGTGGTGGTGAGGCCAACGTAGCCATATCTGTAGCCAACTATGGGCATGATGCTTACTTCGTGAGTAAGTTGCCTAAGCATGAGATTGGACAGATTGCTGTCAATGCGCTCCGCCGTTATGGTGTGAATACCCAGTTTGTTGCCCGTGGCGGTGACCGCGTAGGTTTGTATTATGCAGAGACAGGTGCCAGCATGCGTCCATCAAAGGTGATCTACGACCGTGCTCACAGTTCTATCGCTGAGGCTGATCCTTCTGACTTTGATTTCGATGTTATCATGGAGGGTGCACAGTGGTTCCACTGGAGTGGTATCACCCCAGCTATCTCTGACAAGGCTGCTGAGTTGACCAAGCTGGCATGCGAGGCTGCCAAGCGTCATGGTGTGACTGTATCTGTCGACCTGAATTTCCGCAAGAAGCTGTGGACCTCTGAGAAAGCTATCTCTATCATGCGCCCACTGATGAAATACGTCGATGTATGTATCGGTAATGAGGAGGATGCTGAGCTCTGTCTCGGTTTCAAGCCCGATGCTGACGTAGAGGGTGGTCAGACAGACGCTGCCGGTTATGAGGGTATCTTCAAGCAGATGCGCGAGGAGTTTGGTTTCAAGTATGTGGTATCTACCCTGCGTGAGAGCTTCTCTGCTACTTTCAACGGATGGAAGGCGCTAATCTATGATGGTAAGGAGTTCTATCAGAGCAAGCGTTATGAGATCAATCCTATCATCGACCGTGTTGGTGGTGGTGACTCTTTCTCTGGTGGCTTGATCCATGGTCTGCTTACCAAGGCTACTCAGGGTGAGGCACTCGAGTTTGCTGTAGCTGCTTCTGCACTGAAGCATACGATCAATGGTGACTTCAACCTGGTAAGTGTTGACGAGGTAGAGTCACTGGCTGGTGGTAATGCTAACGGACGTGTACAACGATAATTATTATTCATGAAACAATTCGAATATAAGGTGATTTCTTCTGTGGTCGGAACCGAGAAGAAACTCAACAGACTGGGCATGGAAGGCTGGGAGCTGGTTGCCGTTTTTGATTGTCGCTTGTATTTGAAACGTGAATATAAAGAATAAAAAGAAATGGCAAAGTTTGATAAGATAGCTGTCCTGAAGAAGATTGGTGACACTGGTATGGTTCCCGTTTTCTATCACAAGGACTTGGAGATTTGTAAGAATGTGGTGAAGGCTTGCTACGAGGGTGGCGTTCGCGCCTTTGAGTTTACCAACCGTGGTGACTTCGCACAGGAAGTATTCGGTGAACTGGTAAAGTGGGCTGATAAGGAATGTCCTGAGCTCGCATTGGGTATCGGCTCAGTAGTGGATGCTCCTACAGCAGCCATGTACATCCAGTTGGGTGCCTGCTTCGTGGTTGGTCCGCTCTTCAATCCGGATATCGCCCCTGTTTGTAACCGTCGTCTGATTCCTTACTGCCCCGGTTGTATGACCGTCAGTGAGATTGGTAAGGCACAGGAGTTGGGATGTGACCTCACCAAGGTATTCCCCGGTGATGTGGTTGGTCCGAATATGGTGAAGGGCCTGAAGGCTCCTATGCCATGGTCTAAGATCATGGTGACTGGTGGTGTTGCTCCTGAGGCAGACAACCTGAAGTCATGGTTCAAGGCTGGCGTATACTGCGTAGGTATGGGTTCAAAACTGTTCCCGAAGGACAAGGTAGCTGCTGGCGACTGGCAGTATGTCACCGACAAGTGCAAGGAGGCACTGGGTTACGTTGCTGATGCGCGTAAATAAGAACACACATTATAGAGACTCAATAGGATGCCTTTTGCTCCTATTGGGTCTTTTCTTTCTTTCAGGCTGTTCATCACCAGAAAAAGATGAGGTTGACAGACTGAACAGAATAGCATATGACTACCATTACAAAAACCTTGACTCTACATATTATTATGCTCGTAAGGCCTTCGACCTGAGTCGGCACTATACCGAAGGGAAGGCAGAAGCCCTGAACCATCAGGCATATGTCAATGTGAAACGCATGAACTACACACTGGCAAAGATGCAACTTGACAGTGTGAGAGATATCACCGACAATCAGGTGGAACTGCTGGTTGCCGATGTTACGCAGATGCGACTCTCCCAAAGGGAGTCGGAGAATAAGTTGTTCTATGAATATAAAGAACGTGCCAAACAGCGTATCGACCGTATCAATGAAGACAAATCAATGCTGGATGAGCATATGCAGGACATGCTGCTGTACGCCACCAGCGAATACAATATCAACGTATCTATATACTATTATTATTTAGGACTTGTAGATGAGACGCGTGCTGCCCTTGAGGAGATCGATGAGACCACGTTACAGGGGGATACCGCCCAGTGGTTGGACTATATGTATCAGATAGGTGCCGGAGGTATCGTTGACAGAAAGACTCCGCAGGAGACAGCGCAGGTGGAGTGGGATTACCTGATGCGCTGCTATCTTCTGGCGAAACAAAACGGTTATCTGTATTGGGAAGCCAATGCCTTACAGGCCATGAGTGAGCACCTCAGCAATCCCGTCATCAAAGACCGGTTGTTAAAAGATAACTACTCGGCCATGAAGTTTATCAATCCCGACGGGATGCCCGATAACCTGTTGGCAGGATACCTTGCCCAGAGATCCATGGAGCTGTTCGTAGAGTATGGGGACGTCTATCAGATAGCGGGTGCTTACCGAACACTCTCTTCCTGTTACTGGGATCTGGGTGATTACACCTCTTCTATATATTGTCTGGAGTCAGCACTCAGCAATGAGGCGATCAAACAGGCTCCCGATCTGGTGGCGAGTGTTCATGAGCGATTGTCACTCACTTATTCCGCCGTTGACAACAAAGAGGCCAGCGACTATCACCGTAATGTGTACCTTGACATGCAGAAGAAAAAGAGGCAGAATAGTGAGCTCGAGGCACGCGCAGAACAACTGCGGCAGTCCTCACGACAGTTGAACGTCATGCTTGCCACTGTGATCCTGATGATTCTGCTTGTGGTTGTCGCCACCTTTATCTTCGACTATCTCAGGAAGAAGAAAGACCGCAGTCAGTCTCTGCAGGCGCTCCTTGAACCAATCAATCAATGGAAAAACACTAACAGTGATTATATCAACAAGTTAGATGAATGTGAAGAGGAGGTTAAAGAGGAATACTCTGCTCATGAAATCAAATATGCAGGCAGTTGTAGGAGGAATATCGACAACCGTGCAAAGATATTCCTGAGCAACAGTATTCTGCCATTTATTGACCGGATTATCCACGAAGTGAATCGCCTCAGGCAGATGAATGAGACTGACGAGGTGCGTCAGGAGCGCTATCAGTATATTGCAGAACTCTCGGATACGGTCAAGGATTATAACAATACCCTGACAGAATGGATCCAGTTGCGCAAGGGACAGTTGTCACTCCACATAGAGACCTTTCCTGTGCAGGAGTTGCTGGATATCGTGGCCCGCTCGAAGATGTCTTTCCAGATGAAGGATATCACCCTTGAGATTATCCCCACCGAGGATGTTGTGAAGGCCGACAGGGTATTGACCCTGTTCATGATCAATACGATAGCTGATAATGCAAGGAAGTTTACCCCGAAGGGAGGCACCGTGACCATCAGCAGCGCTGTTGTTGATGATAGTGTGGAGATATCCGTCAAAGACACCGGTAAGGGAATGTCCCCCGAGCAGTTGAGTCAGATCTTTGACCATAAGATACACAACGGTCACGGTTTCGGACTGATGAACTGCAAGGGTATCATCGAGTCGTATAAGAAAATCAGTAAAATCTTCCGTGTATGTGATATCGGTGCGGAGAGCGAACAGGGTAAAGGCAGCCGTTTCTTCTTCCGCCTGCCCAAGGGTATGGCCGGTATCCTGTTAATGATTCTTTCATTGGTTGGTCTTCCCAGTCAGAGAGCCGCTGCCCAGGATGTGTTAGAAGGTCCTGCCGTAGACTCTATGTTGGTAACTGCCGATCTGCATGCCGACAGTGCTTATATGTGTAATATCCATCACGACTATGCCAAGACCATGCTCTTCGCAGAGAGCGCCTTGGACTGCCTCAATCACTATTACAGGAGTAAGTATAAGAACGACAGTCTGTTACTGGTGATGATGGGCCCAGAGGATCCGGCAGATATCCAGTGGTATAAAGACAGTGTGCATGTCAACTACCAGACGTTGCTGTCACTGCGTAATGAGATAGCCGTGGCGGCGCTGGCGCTCCACGACTGGGATCGTTATCAGTATAACAACCAGGTATACACACAACTGTATAAGGAGATCGGTATAGACAACACCCTGGATAAGTACGTGCAGAATATGCAGCGGTCGAAGATCAACAAGAATATTGCCATCATCATTCTCTTCTTGTTGCTGCTCGCCCTGCTGGTGGCCTACTATCTGTTGTATTACCGTCATCAGCTGTTCTACCGGTATTACATGGATCGGGTGGAGGAGGTGAATGACACCCTGCTGAGTGATTTGCCCGACGAAGATAAGTTGAAGGCTGTAGATAAACAACTGAAGAATGCCAACAACATGCCTTCCGACCTTTTGAAGATCCTGCAGCAGATACGTGAGACATTGCAATTAAGTATCCTGGCCAATAATGTCAAGCAGATAGATATCGAACTGGCAGAGGATGAGTGCCGGCGACTGAAATACGAGGAGGGTAAGTTGCATATCAGTAACAACGTGCTCGACAACTGTCTGAGCACCCTCAAGCACGAGACGATGTATTATCCCTCGCGCATTCATCAACTGGTGAACGACGCGATGGCCGTGAAGCATGATGATACGAAACAAGAACGTGATTATGAGCAGGAGGGTGAGATACTGCAGCAGCTCGACGAACTGGTGTCGTATTACAAAGAACTCTATTCGCTGTTGTCGGCTCAGGCCATGCGACAGGTGAAGAGTGTCAGGATACCAAGTAAGGTCTTTTACCTGGAGGATATCCTTCCGCGACACTGTCAGTCGCAGGGAGAGCGTGTCTGTATACAAGGTGACGAGGTGAGCATCGGGTATATGTTGGAGATCTTGCAGAAACAGTGTGGAGAACCCGAACTGTTGATTCATGCGAAAGAGAAAGATCAGCGATATGTAGAACTGTCAATCACCATGAGCAAAGTGCCTTATCGCGATTTCTTCATCCCCAAGGTAGAGAATATCCCCTTTATGATCTGTCGGCAGATCGTACGCGAAAACAGTGAGAGCACCAACCTGCGTGGCTGCGGCATCGTGGCAGAGCCGGCCGACGAGGGGGCATTGATAAGAGTAACATTATCAAAAAATAGCATATATGAATCCATTTAAAGTAATAATTGTCGAAGATGTGCCCTTGGAACTGAAGGGCACAGAGGGAATCTTCCGTAACGACATCCCCGAGGCTGAGATAATAGGAACAGCCGAGAATGAGAAGGTCTATTGGCGACTGATCAAACAACAGAAACCCGATCTGGTATTACTAGACCTGGGCTTGGGTGGCTCTACCACCGTGGGCGTGGAGATATGCCGCTATACCAAAGAGTCGTATCCCGATATCAAGGTGCTTATCTTCACTGGTGAGATCCTTAATGAGAAACTATGGGTGGATGCCTTGGACGCCGGTTGTGACGGTATTATCCTCAAGAGTGGTGACCTGCTTACTCGCAGTGATGTGCTCAGCGTGATGAGCGGTAAGAAACTGGTGTTCAACGAACCGATCATCGAGAAGATCCTGGAGCGCTTCAAATATAGTGTCAACACGCAGTTGATGAGTCAGGAGGCTGTCGTTAACTATGAGATCGACGAGTATGATGAGCGTTTCCTGCGCCATCTTGCCCTGGGATATACCAAAGATCAGATCGCTAACCTGCGTGGCATGCCCTTTGGCGTGAAGAGTCTGGAGAAACGCCAGAATGAGCTCATCCAGAAATTGTTCCCCGATGGCAATGGCGGTATGGGTGTCAACGCTACGCGTCTGGTGGTGCGTGCCTTGGAGTTGCGCATCATCGATATCGACAACCTCCATCCTGATGATGATTAAATCCTATGGTTATGCGTAAGGAACGACTGGAAACAATAGCTGGTTGGGTAGCCATCGTATTGATGGTTCTCCAACTGTTGCTCATCCTGCTGTCATGGATCCTCGATGCCTCGTCGAGTTCCCCGACGGTAAACTCTCTCTTGAGTGAGGAGGGTATCCGTTGGTTTATCGGACAGTATACCTTCTTCCTTACCACCCCCGTGTTGTTATGGCTCTTGCTGTTGTCGATAGCATGGGGGAGCTATCGTGAGAGTGGTATGGGAACGGTCATCCGTATGATGACACAACGCAAGAAGGTCTCTTTCCGGCAGCGCTTCTCCCTACGGGTATCGTTAATTATCTGTCTGTTGCTGATCATGCTCGTGGTGTTGCTCACAGCCGTTCCCCATGCTATCTTACTCAGTAGCACAGGTCATCTCTTTCCCAGCAGTTTCAGCAAGGCCATCATCCCCATCATCGCCTTCATCATCACCGTGGTGTCTGTCTGCTATGCGATGATGATTGGCAAGGTAAAGACGGTAGGCGCCTTGATGCATACGCTTACTGTGGGCATCGCAGATGCTCTTCCTTTGTTTATCATCTATATCTTTGCTATGCAACTGGTCCAGTCGATTATCTTTGTGTTTTAGGAAAACGGAAAAATAACAATCCTAAAAAACAAGTTTCAGCAGATAATATCCTTGAGTCTATATAAAAAAATAAAGCGACTGGCTTCACAGCTGATCGCTTTTATCTTCAATAGGTATTAGTTTTTTTTAAGGTAAAAAGATTGTTTTCAGGATAACGATGCAAAGATAATACACTTTTTCAATAGAAAAAAAGAAAAATCCAACTTTTTTTCCTCATCTTTTTTTGTGTGGGGACACACTTTCGGATTTTAAGATATATTAACGAACAAAACCTCTTTTCTATAGCCCTCATCATGCTTTTTTAGTGTTTTCAGTCCTCGTTTGACATTCTTTATATATCATGGTTTATTGATATTGTAAAAGTAAATAATCATTTTTCTTTAATGGTGTGATGGTTAGAAAAGGTGTCTTTAATATGTTTTCCTTCAGCGTTTAATGATTATTGCATAGATAAACACTAATCATCTTCCTCGAATTTCTTAGTAAATGTAATATCAGTTATAACAAAGTAAATAAGCAGTGCTTATTATTTTGTGGTTTCATAGGAACAAATATTGTGCATTTTTTAGATTATAAATGAAAAAAAAACCGTAATTTTGTGCACAAATAAAGAATCATCGACATGAAGAAACTATTTCTCTTAATAGCCATGGTCAGCTGTATGCTGCATACGTCAGCACAGGTGAGATACGTGGAGTGCCTGACAGACAACTGGGAGTTCTCTTTCGACAAACAGCAATGGAAAAAAGTGACGATTCCACACGACTGGGCCATCAGCGGTCCATTCGACAAGAAATGGGATCTGCAGTATGTGGCCATTGAACAGAATGGTGAGAAGCAGGCCACGGAGAAATCCGGTCGCTCGGGTTCACTACCCTGGATCGGCAAGGGTTATTACCGTCGTGCATTACATATACCTGCACAGGCTAAGAAGGCAGAACTGGTGTTCGACGGTGCGATGAGTGAGCCGCAGGTGTTTGTCAACGGTATATTTGCGGGTGGCTGGGCTTACGGCTACAACACCTTCAGGATAGATATCACTCCCTATATTAAGAAAGGTGTTGAGAATACGGTGGAGGTACAGTTGAACAACATGGAGGAGAGCAGTCGCTGGTATCCGGGTGCCGGCATCTACCGTCCGGTATGGTTGCAGTTGTATGCTGCTGCCCATATCGACGAGTGGCATTCCTTCGTGCGTACCTCTTATATTAATAGTACATCAGCAGGCATCGATGTAGATACGCAGATGAGGGATCTTGATCCAGATGGGATCTATGCCGTGGAGATCAAACTGCTGAATAAGGTGGGTAATATTGTGGCTGCTGCCCACTGTGATGTTCCCGCCAGCGGAAAGGTGAGTACCTCACTGAATGTGAAGAAACCGCAGTTGTGGACTCCCGAGAGTCCTTACCTCTATACGACGCTGATCCAACTGTCCAAGAACCATCAGGTGATCGATGAGTATATGCTCAACACCGGCATACGCACCATCAAGGTGGATAAGGAGAAGGGATTCCAGTTGAATGGCGTAAGCCGTAAGATACAGGGTGTGTGCCTGCATCACGACTTGGGTCCTCTGGGCGCTGCTGTCAACAAGGCGGCATTGATCCGCCAGATTAAGACCATGAAGGAGATGGGTGCCGACGCGATACGTACCAGTCATAATATGCCGTCGCAGTGGCAGATGGATATCTGCGACTCGTTGGGTATGATGGTCATGGCAGAGAGCTTCGACATGTGGCTGTATCCTAAATGCAAGAACGGCTATGCGCGGTTCTTCCGTGAGTGGAGTGACAAGGATATCACCAATCTGGTATTGGCTCACCGTAACCACCCATCCATCGTCATGTGGAGCATCGGCAACGAGATTCCCGAACAGTGGAGTGAGGAGGGTAGGGAGATCAGTCGCCGACTGCAGGATCTCTGTCACCAACTGGACCCTACGCGCCCCGTGACCCAAGGTCTTGATAGAGCTGAAGATGCGCTGAAGTCGGGCTTTGCACAGGTGATGGATATCCCTGGCTTCAACTACCGTGTATATAAGTACCCGAAGAATATACAGCAGTTGCCGAAGGGATTCCTCTTGGGTTCTGAGACAGCCTCTACGGTAAGCAGTCGTGGCGTGTATAAGTTGCCGGTGGTGGTCTCCAATCATCAGGTATACGGCGACGGACAATGTTCGAGCTATGATACGGAATACTGTTCGTGGAGCAATCTGCCTGAGGCCGACTTTGCAGCCATGGATGACCTGCCGTATACGATAGGGCAGTTTGTGTGGACGGGCTATGACTATTTAGGTGAGCCCACGCCCTATGACGAGTACTGGCCCAGCAGAAGTAGTTATTTTGGTATCTGCGACCTGGCGGGATTACCCAAAGACCGCTATTACCTGTATCGCTCGATATGGAACAAGGAGAAACATACCATTCATCTGCTGCCTCACTGGTCATGGGATAAAAAGATGACTGGTAAGCAGATACCTGTATATTGCTATACCGACTATCCAACGGCTGAGTTGTTCGTGAACGGTAAGAGCTACGGTAAGATCTCCAAGCAGGATATCCATGGTGTCGGATTCGATAAAGGAGGCGCGGCCTACCTCGATCGTTATCGTCTGCGCTGGAATGATGTGCGCTATGAACCGGGTGAACTGAAGGTCGTGGTGTATGATAAAACGGGTAAGGCAGCGGGTGAGAAGGTGATCCGGACAGCCGGTAAGCCATCAAGGTTGTCGCTGCAGTGTGACCGTAAGACGATAGAAGCCGACGGACAGGATCTGTCGTTCATCACCGTATCTCTCACGGATGAGAAGGGAACACTGATACCTGATGCGGCCGATGCACTGACATTCTCAGTGACTGGTGATGGCGTGTTCCAGGCTGTATGTAATGGTGATGCCACCTCGCTCGAGTCGTTTACCGAACCCACGATGAAGCTGTTCCACGGTCAGTTGGTGGTCATCGTCCGTTCTACGAAGCATGCAGGAACCATGATGCTGAAGTTAAGTGACGCCGAGAGAAACCTGCAGGCGGAAACCGTGATCGCTACAAAGTAACGATAAATTGCTAGTTGATAATCGAAAATTGATAATTATGCTTTTGTGGTGAAAATCTTATGAGAAAGATATATATTATAATAGGATTGTTGATGAGTCTGGGTGTTGCCAATGCTCAGACTACGGTGAGGGATGCTTGGTTGAGCATGCCGGATGAGGTGATTGGTTATCTGAACAAGGATCTTCGCAAGGAGCACCTCGACTATGTGGATATGAAGGTGCGGTCTGAAGTGAAAAATCTCCTTCAAGGACAGGGGGTGATGGATACACTCACGAACGATTACCTGTCTGTTCACCTCAACGCAGTGACGAATCTTGAGTTGAAAGTGTTGCAGACCACAGATAGCGTGTCACCTGTGTATTGTATGATCAAAACCGTGGCTGTTCCCTTTGAGGATAGTGAACTGCGATTCTTCAATGCTGACTGGTCATCGCTCAAAGAGTCTCTAGGGTTGCCGATATCCTCCGACAGGGAGCAACTGCTCCAACTGTTCACCTCCAAACCCGATACGATGAGTCAGGAAAGGTTTGAGGAGATACAGTCGATGATGGATCCTGTTGGATTGAAAATCCGTTGGTCGGAAGACAAAAAGTTACTGCTTTTTGATATTTCCTATCCCTTTGTCAATAAAGACGATGATACACTTATTCGAGCGATAATTAAGCAAAGAAAATATAAATGGGATGGCAAAATATTTAATGAAGGTTAAATTTTCTGTCAGTCGTTTGTATTCTCTTGCGTTTTTGATGAATTATTGCTACTTTTGCATAGTGTTTTTCATGGTATTAGATTATTAAGGTTAATAAAGATTGGTTGTCGTGAGACAATCAATTTTTATTTTTTTATCCCCTTGCTTTTGTATTTCCCCTAACTTTTATTACTTTTGTAGTCAAAATATTAAAACATAGTCATATGAATCTGAAAGTACGCTTGTCTATCATGAACTTCCTGGAATTCGCTGTCTGGGGAGCCTATCTTACCTGTATGGGAAACTATCTGGGAATAGCCGGTTTGGGAAGTCAAATCGCATGGTTTTACGCCATTCAGGGAATCGTTTCTATTTTTATGCCTACACTGATGGGTATTGTAGCTGATAAATGGATTCAGCCCCAGCGACTGTTAGGTCTCTGTCATCTGGCAGCCGGTATCTTCATGCTGGGATGTTGGTGGTTAGGCGTACAGGCAGGCTTCGGACAGGAATTGCCGCAGAAAGGGTTGTTCATTGCCTTCTATACCGTGAGTGTCGCCTTCTTCATGCCAACCATCGCCCTTGCCAATACCACGGCCTTTAGTGTGATGAACAAGGTGGGGATGGACACCGTGAAAGACTTTCCTCCTATCCGTGTGTTAGGAACCGTTGGCTTTATTGCCACGATGTGGTTTGTCAACTGCGCTGCATGGGATGGTGGATCATTCTCTTTCACCCTGTCGGAGAACGCCCATAAGTTCCAGTATACCTACATGCAGTTCTTTGTGTCGGGCGTATTGAGTCTGGTGCTCTTTGCCTACTGTTTCACTCTGCCCGAATGCCGTTTGGTGAAGAAAGAGGGTAAGACATCCCTCGTGGAGTCGTTTGGCCTCAATGCCTTCAAACTGTTCAAGACGAAGAAGATGGCGCTGTTCTTCATCTTCTCAGCCCTTCTCGGTATGTGCCTGCAGGTAACTAACGGATATGCCGGTCCTTTCATCACCAGTTTCAAGGGGTCTGCCGATGCTGCCGTGGCTACCTCCTTTGCAGCCAATAATGCCACACTGCTCACCTCTATCTCACAAATCAGTGAGGCCCTCTGTATCCTGCTGATACCTTTCTTCCTGAAGCGTTTTGGCATCAAGGTGGTGATGCTCATGTCAATGTTTGCGTGGGTGTTCCGCTTCGGCTTCTTTGGATTAGGTAATCCTGCAATGCCAGGTGTGATACTCTTTGTGCTCTCATGTATCGTCTATGGTGTAGCCTTCGACTTCTTCAATGTCTCTGGTGGTATCTTCGTCGATCAGGAGTGCGAACCGTCTATCAAGGCGTCTGCGCAGGGCTTGTTCATGATGATGACTAATGGTGTGGGTGCTACCGTAGGAACCCTTGCTGCCGGTGAGATCGTCAACACCTTCTGTTCTTGGGAGAACGGATACCTGGTAGGCAACTGGCAGATGTGCTGGTTTATCTTCTCTGCCTTCGCCCTGTTGGTGGGTATCTCGTTCGCCTTGGTATTCCGTCCGGAGAAAGATAAGGTTAAACCCTATTGATGATGGACAAGATACGTTTGCAGTTTAAGTCTGTATCAGAGATCGTCGGTTCTGAGGAGATGTGTCTGATGGTGCTTACCGATATGGAGGAGCAGCGTCAGATCACCCTCTTCTGCGACCATGATATGGCTGTTCAGATAGAACTGCGCGTCAAGAAGGTGCCCATCACAGAGATCATGCTCCCCGAGGTGTTACAATCGCTGTTGACGGCTGCCCACTGCACGGATATGATGCTGTATTTCAGTAATATCATCGACGGACAGTATAAGGTGGGATTATACAATGCGTTTACCCCGGAGCCTATCCCCATACGTGCCAGCGATGCGGTGCTGCTATCTATCGTCGGTGATATTCCCATCTTTATCGATCCTAATCTGATGTCCCGTCAGTCGATGCGGTATTTCCCCAATACCAACGGCATATCACTGCCTATCAATACCATGACCAATGAAATGATCTCTGAGGCATTGCAGAAAGCCATCGAGGAAGAGAACTACGAGATTGCCTCCCATCTGCGTGATGAACAGCGCAGAAGAAACAACCATTCACAAGATCAAGCATGAAGGAAGAGCATTTTTTCTATGTCCCTGATGCCGTCACCGCCCAGCAGTTGTCTGAGGAGGAGGCGAAGCATGCCGTCAGGGTATTACGTCTGAAGGAGGGTGATCCCCTGTTCCTGACGGATGGTGTGGGGAATTTCTATCACGCCGTGGTCACCGAGGCATCCAACAAGCACTGTCGTTATAGCATCCAGGAGGTGTTGCCACAGCAACCGATATGGCAAGGCCATATCCATCTGGCCATGGCGCCCACCAAGATGATGGATCGGGTGGAGTGGTTTGTGGAGAAAGCCACCGAGATAGGCATCGATGAATTCTCCTTTCTCTCTTGTCGTTTCTCCGAACGAAAGGTCATCCGCCTGGATCGTGTAGAGAAAATCATCTTGTCGGCGGTCAAACAGAGTAAGAAGGCGTGGGTGCCTGTCGTTCATGAGATGGTCGACTTCAAGGCATTTATCGACAGTCATTTCTCGGGCATGCGTTTTATTGCCCATTGCTATGAGGAGATTCCGAAGGTGGATTTCTATGCGACGTTATGCCAGTGTGAGCTACCTCCTCATGAGCGTGACATCACGGTGTTGATCGGTCCAGAGGGTGATTTCTCTGTTGATGAGGTGCAGTATGCCATCAGTAAGGGATTCACCAGCATCTCACTGGGTGCCGCCCGCCTGCGCACAGAGACAGCCGCCCTCGTTGCCGTCATGACCGCGTCGATCAGTCAACGGTAAAAGGTCCCTCCTCGAGGACATGCTCCCCTCATCGCTGGCTTGCCCGCGATCTCCTGCGGTAATAATCAAAGATCTATAGTCAGAGGCGACATTGCTTCGCAACACTACCCTGCTTTAGAGCCGCCCCTATCAAGGGGCTCAAAATGTTGCGATAGCGAGAGGGGAAGGTATAAAATCCGATGATCGAGTATGGTGCCGAAGGCATTGCGAGGACCTGTTTGAGCGTAGCGAGTCCCGCAGCAAAAATGCTCGGAATCGTGATTTTATCTGACCCGAAGCGTGCAACGAGCTCTCTTTTTGGTTCCTTTTTCTCGCGGAGGAGAGAAAAAGGAACAAAGGAGGTAAAAAGGACATTAGCAATTCCTTAATTCCTCTTTAAGGAACTGCGCCGTATATCCTCGATCACTCATCGCCACTTCCTCGGGCGTGCCGGTATTCATCACCTGTCCACCCTTGCGACCGCCCTCAGGACCCATGTCGATGATATAGTCGGCCAACTTGATCACATCCATGTTATGCTCGATGATGATCACCGAGTTGCCGCGATCCACCAGTTTGTTCATCACATCCATCAGGATACGGATATCCTCGAAGTGCAGACCGGTAGTCGGCTCATCCAGGATATACAGGGTCTTACCCGTATCTTTCTTCCCTAATTCCGTGGCCAACTTCACACGCTGACTCTCACCGCCGGAGAGGGTGGTGGAGGGCTGACCCAGTTTGATATACCCCAATCCTACCTCTTGGATGGTCTTGATCTTTCGGAGTATATCTGGCACATTCTCAAAGAATTCCACGGCTTGGTTGATGGTCATGTCGAGGATGTCGGCGATGGATTTTCCCTTGTATCTCACCTCCAGTGTCTCACGGTTGTATCGCTTGCCGTGACACACCTCACAGGGCACCATCACATCGGGCAGGAAGTTCATCTCTATCGTCTTATAACCGTTACCGCCGCAGGCCTCACAACGCCCGCCCTTCACGTTGAAGGAGAAGCGCCCCGGCTTATAACCGCGTATCTTTGCCTCGGGCAGGTTGACGAAGAGCGAACGGATATCGCTGAACACCCCCGTATACGTGGCGGGGTTGGAGCGTGGTGTACGGCCGATAGGTGTCTGGTCTACGTTCACCACCTTATCTATATGTTCGATGCCCTCGATACGGTCGTAGGGCATGGGCTTTTTCAGTGAACGGTAGAAATGCTGCGAGAGGATGGGCTGTAACGTCTCATTGATGAGCGTTGACTTCCCTGACCCACTGACACCCGTCACCACGATGAGCATCCCTAAGGGGAAGGTCACGTCCACATGCTTCAGGTTATTGCCGCTGGCGCCATAGATCGTGATGTTCTTATGGTTGCCCTCCCGCCGTTCCTCGGGTATGGCGATGGTGCGCTGCCCCGTGAGATACTGGGCAGTAAGCGGCAACTCTCCCTCCTTGTCGGCCAACAGTTGTTGTGGTGTACCTTGGAACACCACCTTACCGCCCTTGCGCCCGGCCTTCGGACCGATGTCTATCAGCCAGTCGGCATTGAGCATCATGTCTTTATCATGCTCCACCACGATCACGGTATTGCCGATGTCACGCAGTTCCTTCAGTGAGGTGATCAGTTTCTGGTTATCCCGCTGATGCAGTCCGATACTCGGCTCGTCGAGGATATAGAGTACGTTCACCAACTGTGATCCGATCTGTGTGGCCAGTCGTATGCGCTGACTTTCACCGCCCGAGAGTGATGCTGACTGACGGTTAAGCGCCAGGTAGTCTAACCCCACGTCGAGCATGAATCCCAGTCGACTGTGTATCTCCTTGATGATCTCCTCGGCAATCTTCTGCTGCTGGGGCTCCAGGTGATGGAGCGCCTCGGTGAGCCAACTGTCGAGCTCACTGATATCCATCTGCGACAGTTCACCGATATTCTTATCCCATATCTTATACGACATCGCCTCACGGTTCAGTCTGCTGCCGTGACACTCCGGACAGGTGGCTACGGCCAGGAACTGGTCGGCCCATTTCTGTCCGTTCTTCGTCTCGTCTTTCTCCATCACGTTACGCAGGTACTTGATGATACCGTCGAAGGCCATGAACATATCACTCGAGGTGTGTATCAACTCCTTGCTGATCTTCACCTGACCGAAGGTGCCGTAGAGAATCTCTCGCATGGCCTCCTCGGGGATATCCTTCACCGGACTCTTCAGCGTCTCGTCGTATTTCTGCAGGATAGCCTCTATCTGCCAGAAGAGCAGTTGGTTCTTGTATTTTCCCAAGGGCACGATGGCCCCGTCGTAGATCGATATATTCCGGTCGGGTATCACCTTGTCCATGTCTATCTCATTGATATACCCCAATCCCTTGCATACCGGACAGGCACCCTCCGAAGAGTTGAAAGAGAATTTATTAGGTGCCGGGTCGCTATACGAGATGCTGGTGGTGGGGCACATCAGTCGCTTGCTGTAATACTTGGCATTGTTCGTGTCTTTGTCAACGATCATGATCAGTCCGCTGCCCTGTCGCATGGCCGTGGCCACCGACCGCCTAAGACGGTCCTCGGCGATGCCTGCCTCCACCTTCATCTTGTCGATCACCACCTCGATATTATGGTTCTTATAGCGGTCCACCTTCATGCCGCGCTCTATCTCCTGGATGACGCCGTCGATGCGGATATACAGATATCCTTTCTTGCGCATGCTCTCGAAGAGTTCCCGGTAGTGACCCTTGCGGTTTCTCACCAGGGGCGCCAGGATATAGATTCCCTTGCCGGTGTAGTCGGTCTGTATCATGCTGATGACCTTCTCCTCGGTGTATTTCACCATCTTCTCACCCGTCATATAACTGTAGGCGGTGCCTGCGCGGGCAAAGAGCAGTCGCAGGAAGTCGTACACCTCGGTGACCGTTCCTACGGTTGATCGTGGATTCTTGTTGGTGGTCTTCTGCTCGATGCTGATCACCGGACTCAAGCCCGTAATCTTGTCAACATCAGGACGTTCCATTCCTCCGATAAAGTTTCTTGCGTAGGCCGAGAAGGTCTCCAAATAGCGGCGCTGGCCCTCGGCGAAGATTGTGTCGAAGGCCAATGATGATTTTCCCGATCCGCTCAGTCCGGTGATCACCGTCAGACTGTCACGCGGGATGTCCACATCGATATTTTTCAGGTTGTTTACCCTTGCTCCTAATACCGAGATGATACCTTTATTGTTACTCATGTGTGTTAGTTGTTTCTGTATATCCTCTTAACAGGTTCACATCCTTGCGGATATTATACTGGATGCCGTCGGCTCCCTTGGCCCTTACCAAGACGAAGTACACCCCCTGTTTCACATCCTTGCCATTGAACTTGCCATCCCACTCGCCGGCGGGGTCGTCCCACTCGTAGAGCTTCTGGCCCCAACGGTTGAAGATCGTGGCGTGAAACTCCACCAGCGACTGGTATTCCTTTGCCTTATACGTGTCGTTCTTGCCGTCGCCATTAGGGGAGAAGGCATTGGGCATCGTCAGTTTGCTCTCGGAGATCGTCACCTTCAGGGGCTGCTCCTCACTCCAGTATTCCTGCTGGTAGCTTATCGTGTCGGTGCCCAGCGTGAAGAGGGCGTAGAGCTCGATATGGTGGGTGCCTGCCTTGGTGAACATTACCTCGGTATCCTCCTCGTAACGTATAAGGTATGGCTCCTCCTGACCCTCCATGGTGAAGCGCCATTCGTAATACCCCGTATAATTGCCTTGGTTAGACACATTCGCCTTGAAGAACGCCTTCAGCGGGGCATTTCCCTTGTACTCCGTACCTATGGTGGTCTCGCCCTTGTAGTCGGTGAACTCTGCCTCGGGGGCTATCGTCGGCACGTTGTCTGCCAGGGCCATCAGCGGCATGCACATCGCAAGGATGGCTATATAGATCTTTTTCCTCATCTTCAGAAAGTGTTTATGTCGTGAGCAATGCTCGTCACGAAGGGACAAAGTTACGAATTTATTTCGTATTTTACACCACTCTTCGCAAAAAAGATAAAAATAAATACCGTTGAGGGAATAAAAAACCGAAAAACTTTTGTTCGCATGCCGATTTATGCTATCTTTGCATTAAAATTCATGATACATGAGAAAGTGCTTTAAGATTTTTACGATAATGCTTGCTATGATGTTCTCCGTGACCGTCATGGCGCAGACACAGCCTTACCGCGAGATGCATAAGGTGAAGAAGAAGGAGACTCTCTTCGGCATCGCCCAGAAATACGGCATCACCGTGGACGAGCTCACCAAGGCCAACCCCGAGATGCAGATGCCCGACTACAAGCTCAAGAAGGGCGACTATATCTATATCCCTTACCCCACGCCGCAGCCCACCATCCACGTGTCGGCCAATACGGTGAAGGTGGCGAAGGACGATATCACCCAGCGGGCCATCCGTGTGGGTGTGATCCTGCCCCTGCATAATGTCGACGGCGACGGGCGCCGCATGGTGGAGTATTACCGTGGTTTGCTCATGGCCTGCAACGACCTCAAGAACGAGAATATCTCTGTGGACGTCCATGCTTGGAACATCGATATCGACCATGATATCAACACATTCATCACCAACCCCGAGTTGGCCAAGTGCGACATCCTCTTCGGGCCCCTCTACACCAAGCAGATGGATGCCCTCTCGAAGTTCGTGCAGCAGCATCACATCAAGCTCGTCATCCCGTTCTCCATCGAGGGGACGCACGTAGCCGACAACCCCTATATCTTCCAGGTATACCAGCGCCCGGAGGTGCTCAACCAGACGACCATCAACTGTTTCATGGCGCGCTTCGCCGGTTATCACCCCGTGTTCATCGACTGCAACGACAAGACGAGTACCAAGGGAGCCTTCACCTCCGGACTGCGTAAAGAACTGGAGGCCAAGAAGATCACGGCCAATATCACCAACCTCAACAATTCCGAGGAGGTGTTCGCCAAGGCCTTCGCCACCGACAAGCCCAATGTGGTGATCCTCAATACCGGTCGCTCACCCGAGCTTAACAGCGCCTTTGCCAAGCTCGACCAACTGCTGAAGAGTCACCCCAATATCCGTGTGTCGCTCTTCGGCTATCAGGAATGGCTGTTGTATGAGAAATACGACATGGAGAATTTCTCCAGGTTCGACACCTATATCCCCACCTATTTCTATTACAATACCGTGGCGGCCAAGACACAACAGCTCGAGAACAGCTATCGCCGTTCCTTCGGCGTGAGCATGCAGGATGCCAAGCCCCGCTTTGCCCTCACCGGCTATGACCAGGCGATGTTCTTCCTGCGCGGACTGCACCAGAAAGGGTGGAATTTCGTGGGCACCGAACAGTCGGTGGGCAACGTGCAGACCAACTACCGTTTTGTGAAGGTAGGTGATCGTGGCGGTTATCAGAACAACTACTTCATGTTCATCCACTACAACCGCAACAAGTCAATCTCAACCATTGTGTACTAACGATGAAACAGCGACTGTCATCCATACTCCTCGTTTTCCTCGTAGTCACGGCCGTGCAAGCCCAGGTGGGTAAGTACCGCAGCGACCTGGCCATCGGCTTTAATGGCGGTATGGCCCTGAGCAACGTGGGTTTTACCCCCAAGGTGAACCAGACGTTCCATTCGGGTATGACCGGCGGACTGTCGTTGCGCTATACCTGTGAGAAATATTTCAAGACGATCTGTTCGGTGCGCGCCGAGTTCAACTATGCGCAGCTGGGCTGGAAAGAGGAGATCCTCGATATCCACGACCAGCCCGTCATCAATGGCATTACCAACGAGCCCGAGCGCTATGCCCGCACGCTCAACTATTTCCAGGTGCCCGTCATGGCGCATCTGGCATGGGGCAAGGAGGATAAGGGTATCAACTTCTTCTTCAGCGCCGGTCCGCAGTTGGGCTATTACCTCAGCGATAAGGTAGACACCAACTTCGATGTTACGCAGCGCAATACCACCGACCGTGTCAATAACGTGGTGGTGCAGGATACCACATCGGTGCAGAACAAGATCGACTACGGCATCACCGCCGCCTTCGGTATGGAGTATACCGTTCCCCGTGTGGGGCATTTCCTCGTGGAGGCCCGTTACTACTACGGCTTGGGGAATATCTATAAGGACACCAAGCGCGACTACTTCGGTAAGTCGAACATCAGCAATATCATCTTCAAGGTGAGCTACCTGTTTGACATCACTCGGAGCAAGCGCGATCAGTAAGAATAATCTATATTCATGTATAACAATAAAATCTAAAAAAAACTATGTTTGAAGGTCAACCGAAAGGACTATGGGCATTGGCGCTGGCCAATACCGGTGAGCGATTCGGCTATTACACGATGATAGCTGTCTTCGCGTTGTTTTTGAGAGCCAACTTCGGACTCTCTGCTGCTATGGCGGGTACGATCTACAGTACCTTCCTCATGCTTGTGTATTTCTTCCCCCTCATCGGAGGTATCATGGCCGATAAGTTTGGCTTCGGCAAGATGGTGACCATCGGTATCGTCATCATGTTCCTGGGCTATCTGTTGTTGGCAGTGCCCCTCGGTGGAGGTACTGTTGCACTCATCGCCATGCTGGCCGCCTTGCTGCTGATCGGTTTCGGCACCGGTCTGTTCAAGGGCAACCTGCAGGTCATGGTGGGTAACCTGTACGACGATGCCCTGTATGCGGGCAAGCGCGATGCCGGTTTCTCTATTTTCTACATGGCCATCAATATTGGTGCTCTGTTTGCTCCTACCGCTGCCGTGAAGATCAAGGAATATGCTGAGACCGCTTGGGGATACAGTGGCAACGACGCTTATCACTTCGCTTTTGCCGTGGCCTGCCTGTCACTCATCTTGTCTATCGCCATCTACTATATCTTCCGCAGCACCTTCCGTCACACCGAAGGTGGCAAGAACGCCAAGGATCAGGCTGTGCAGCCCGTCGAGGAGTTGTCTAAGGAAGAGACCAAGCAGCGCATCGTAGCTCTCTGCCTGGTGTTCACCGTGGTGATCTTCTTCTGGATGGCCTTCCACCAGAACGGTCTGTCTCTGACCTACTTCGCCAATGAGTTCACCGCCAGCGAGGCATCAGGTGTGCAGAGCATGCCATTCAACGTATGGAACCTCGTGGCTATCATCATCATGGTATACGGTCTGTTCGGATTCTTCCAGAACAAGACCTCCAAGGGTAAGACCTATGCTGCCATCGCCGTGGCTGTGGCTGCTCTCTTCTTAGGATGGCAGTACAGCAACCTCACCGGCAGTGTGAAGGTGAGCGCTCCTATCTTCCAGCAGTTCAACCCCTTCTATGTAGTAGCCCTCACCCCGGTGAGCATGGCTATCTTCGGATCGCTGGCCAAGAAGGGCAAGGAGCCCTCAGCACCCCGTAAGATCGCTTACGGTATGCTCATCGCTGCCGCTGCCTACTGTCTGATGGCCTTTGCCAGTGTGGGTCTTCCCATGCCGCAGACCGAGATCGTCAATGGTGAGAAGGTGGCTATGCACGTGGCCGACGTTACTCCTAACCTGCTGATCGGCACTTACCTCGTGCTGACCTTCGCCGAGCTGCTGCTATCTCCGATGGGTATCTCCTTCGTGAGCAAGGTAGCTCCTCCCAAGTACAAGGGTATGATGATGGGTGGTTGGTTCGTGGCCACCGCCATCGGTAACCAGCTCGTCATGGTAGGCGGTCTGTTGTGGGGCGCCGTTCCTATGTGGGCCGTATGGAGCGTCTTCATCGCCGTCTGCTTGGTGGCAGCCCTCTTCATGTTTGCCATCATGAAGCGCCTCGAGAAGGTCTGCTAAGCACTCAAGGTTATTCAATAATACCGGGGACTGGCTCAGTGAAGTGCCTGTCCCCGTTATTTATTACGGATCTCATTCCCTCATTGCTTTCAGCGATATCGTCGCGACTCGGCATAGTTCAAGCAAGCTTGACTCTGCTCTCGCTGCTCCTCTCATTGCGGGCTTGACCCGCAATCTCCTGCGGATACGATTCTCATTCCGGACTTCGATTCCTCATTGCGGGCTTGACCCGCAATCTCCTGCGGATACGACTCCTCAATTCCTCCATTAATCATTACATCCCCATGGCCATTCATATCTACACCCTCACATCCGATCTCCACGACGAGCAGACGGTCGACACCACCACCCGGCAGTTCTTAGCCACCCTCAGTCACGACTACGTGTTCAGGGGGCACGACTATTCCGACTACGGCGAGGCCCCGCTGTCGCTCCTCTTCGTGCGCACTGGAGGCACCGAAGGACTCTTCCTGCGCCTCTTGCCACAGCTGCGGCAGCAGACCGACCAACCCTTCTACCTGCTCACCTCGGGCACCAGCAACTCACTGGCCGCCTCGATGGAGATCCTCTCATACCTCAACGCCCACCGGCTGCGCGGCGAGATCCTGCATGGCGACAGCGCCTACCTGCAGCATCGTATCTCTCTGCTCATGCGGGTGGAGCAGGCCAAACGACGGTTCCGCGACTGTCGGTTAGGCATCATCGGCAAGCCGTTCGACTGGCTGATCGCCAGCGACTACGACCCCGTGCGCATCTTCAGTTCCTTGGGCATCACCATGGTGGATATCCCCATGGCCGAGATGCTGCAGGTGTACCACGCCCTGCCTATCGATGACGAACCGATGGGAACGTCGCTGACCACCGACGAGCGTATCCTGCGTGCCCTGCCGGGCGCCCACCATATCTATAAGACGCTGCGCCAGCTCGTCGACCAGTATCAGCTGAGCGGACTCACCCTGCGCTGCTTCGACCTGCTCACCAGTGTGCAGAACACCGGTTGTATGGCCTTGGCGCGCCTCAATAGCGAGGGCATCGTGGGCGGCTGCGAGGGCGACGTGCCCACCATGCTGTCGATGATGATCGCCCAGGCGCTCTTCGGCGTCTCCGGCTTCCAGGCAAACCTCAGCCGTATCGACCACGCCACAGGCGAACTGCTCTTCGCCCACTGCACCATTCCCCTGAATATGGTGGAGCGCTATGAGCTCGACACCCATTTCGAGTCGGGCATCGGCGTGGGCATCCGTGGCTATGCCCCCAACGGCCCCGTCACCATCTTCAAGGTCAGTGGCGATCTGCGCCGCTCGTTCATCGCCGAGGGCGAGCTCGTGGCCTCCACCAGTGAGCCCAACCTCTGTCGCACGCAACAGCGCATCCGCCTGTCGGATCCCTCACAAGCCCGCTACTTCCTCACCGAGCCCATCGGCAACCACCACGTCATCCTCCCCGGTCACGTCGCCGACTGCCTCCACGAACTTCATTATAAGTGAAGAGTTAAGAGTGAAGAATCTTAAAAGTGAAGAGTTAAGAGTGAAGAGTGAAGAATCTTAAGGATTAAGAGTAAAGAATTTAGCCCTTTAGGGCGACACAGCATAGGCGGGGGCGTAATCCCCCGTAATAAAGGGTGAGGAATAATAAAGCCCTTTAGGGCGACACAGCATAGGCAGGGGTACGTAAGCCCCGAGGAAGAAGCCCCCTCCAACTCCCCCGAAAGGGGAGGGAAAAGGACACTCATTGCGGGCTTGACCCGCAATCTGCTGCAAATTAAAAAGATGGCTTATGGTTTAGAGTTTGAAGCCCCGCAGGGGCGCCAGAGCATAGGCGGGGTACGTAAGCCCCGAGGAAGTAGCCCCCTCCAACTCCCCCGAAAGGAGAGGGAAAAGGACACTCATTGCGGGCTTGACCCGCAATCTGCTGCTAATTAAAAAGAGGGCTTAAGGTTTAGAGCTTGAAGCCCCGCAGGGGCGCCAGAGCATAGGCGGGGGTGTCAACCCCCGTGAGGGTATAGGGTTATGATTAGCCCTTTAGGGCGACAGAACATAGGCGGCCCTTATCCCTCATTGCCTTCAGCGATATCGTCGCGAAAGGCTACGGGTAGGCGAACGCAGTTCGGGAATCTCGGCATAGTTGGCAATAGCCTTCCTCCTTCGCATCTCGGCTATTCAAGTATACTTGATAGCACTCGATTTGGCGTCGGTTCAAGCAAGCTTGACTCTGCTCTCGCTGCTCCTCTCATTCCGGCCACCGAGCCCTCATTCCGGCCACCGAGCCCTCATCCCGGCCTCCGAGCCGGGATCTGCACCGAATAAAACACGCAGCCGATCGCGGATAAGTCCGCGATGAGGACAATAGTCAAAGGTTGCGTAAGCAACATAATTAAGCCGGACCTATGATGGTCCGAGCTTACATTAGTGTAAGAGCGACGAGAAGGAGCGGTTACATCCCTCTCCTAGAGAGGAGAGGGCGTGGGAGAGGTTGAAGCCCCTCCTTAGGACAAGGAGGGGTTGGGGTAGTTGTGATAATAGTAATTTTAACCATATAAAAAAAGAAAAAATGCTAAAAAAGGATATTCCTGTTTTACTCCTTACCGGTTACTTAGGCAGCGGTAAGACAACATTACTCAACCGGATCCTTCAGAACAAAGAAGGAATCCGTTTCGCCGTCATCGTCAACGATATCGGCGAGGTGAACATCGACGCCGACCTCATCGAGAAGGGCGGCATCGTCAACCAGCAAGACGACTCGCTGGTGGCCCTGCAGAACGGCTGTATCTGCTGCACCCTGAAGATGGACCTCGTGCAACAGCTCTACGACCTGATCAGCATGCGCCGCTTCGACTATATCGTCATCGAGGCCAGCGGCATCTGCGAGCCCGCGCCCATCGCCCAGACCATCTGCTCGATGGCCGACATGGCACCCGAGGTGATCAAGAACGGCATCCCGCGCCTCGACTGCATCGTCTCCGTCGTCGACGCCCTGCGCCTGCAGGATGACTTCGCCGGTGGCAATGCCCTGTTGAAAGACAACCTAGAGGAGGAGGATATCGAGAACCTCGTCATCCAGCAGATAGAGTTCTGTAATATCATCCTCTTGAACAAAGCCTCTGATGTGCCTGCCGACAAGCTCGGCCGTATCAAGGAGGTGATCCGCGCCCTGCAGCCCAAGGCCGAGATCATCCCCTGCGACTATGGTGATGTGCCCCTCGACAAGATCATCCATACCGGCATGTTCGACTTCGACAAGGTAGCCACCTCTGCCACCTGGATACAAGAGATCGAGGGCCACCACGATGACGATGACCACGACCATGACGATGATGACCACGACCACGATCATGATGACCACGATCACGACCATGACCATCACCACGATCATGATGACGATGATGACGACCATGATCATGAGGAGCATCACGACCATCATCATCACCATCACCACCATCATCATCACGATGGCGGAGAGGTAGAGGAGTATGGCATTGGCACCTTTGTCTATTACCGTCGTGCCCCGATGAATCTCTCTTTGTTTGATGATTTTGTTGCCCGTCGTTGGCCCAAGAATATCATCCGTGCCAAGGGTATCTGTTATTTCGCTGATGAGCAGGAGGTCTGTTATGTCTTTGAGCAGGCTGGCAAGCAGTTCTCCATCCGCAATGCCGGTCAGTGGTATGCCACCATGCCCAAGCGCGAGTTAGAGCAGTTCCTCAAGGCCAACCCCGGTGTGCTGCGCGACTGGGATGAGCACTATGGCGACCGCATGCAGAAGCTCGTCTTCATTGGTCAGAACCTCGACCGCCAGCTCATCACTGAGGAGCTCGACAAATGCCTCGAAGAGTAGGCGAGGGGAAAGAATGATAGGCAATGTTGTAAAGATGAATGATTTACTTCATTGTCTATCATTGAATCTATAACGATTTACTTGGAAGAAAAAACGGTTTATATCACCTGAATACGTCTTTTTCTTTTAATAAGCTTGTTAATCAATGTATTTATAAATATGAAAATACAAATATTAATGCACAATAAGACGTTGATATTAATATTAATGATTAACCATTTGTTCAAAACAATATACATGATGCTTAACAGTGTGATTATCATAGTAACTTGCCATGCATTTAATCCCAATCTTAGTAGTTGATGATGGAAATGGTTTTTATCTGGTAAAAACGGATTTTTCCCTTGGGAGATTCTGAGAATGGTAACACGAACAGTATCAAATAAAGGAATGATCAACGAACTGAGTATTTCTAATTTATTTTCAATTGAATAGGTGGAGGTAGCTCCTGTCTGTAAAACCCTTAATGTAAGAAAACTGAGGATTAGGCCTAAGGAAAGGGTTCCTGTATCTCCCATAAAGAGTTTATGTCTTTTTTCCTGACTGCCAAAGATATTATAACACGCAAATGGTACTATGATTCCCAAAGCAGAGAATGACATCAGTGCATATATCAACTGACGTTCTTGAATGAAGATATGCGTCAAGACAATCAGTGAGACACCCGATAAACATGAAGCTAAACCGTCTACACCATCAATTAGGTTAATAGCATTAATCATATAGACAACGAAAAAAATTGTTAGAGGAATGCCAATATAAGCTCTGATCTGAAAAATACCAAATAATCCACAGCCGTTATGTATCCATAATCCTGAGATTGCAAGAAGCAAACCGCATATTATTTGTATTAATAGTTTCCACTTCCAAGAAACCCCGATGAGGTCATCCACGATACCTACAGTATATATCATACATGATGCACATAGCAGGAAGAGAAATTCGATAAGAACTACTCTACCTGGAAGATTAATAATGTCGTATCCCAGGAAATAACGTGTTCCCATCATCAAGGCAACAGTGATAATGATGACTGGTAAAAAAGTAGTTCCACCTAACCGTGGAATGGGAGTATGATGAATCTTCCTGGTATTGGGAATGTCGTATAGCTGGTGCTTATGTGAGATTGCAAGGACATTCGGCATGATAATCAATCCTAATAGGAGTGAATGGAAAAATGAAAAAAGCAAAAAATAATATGCTGGTACCATATTCTTATTTTATTGTAGATAATAAATATTTCCACCAAGATTTTTTCTCAGGTTTTTGATATTCTCTATATTTTTGTTGGCCGGATATCACTTGGTAAATAGTTCCCCAATCTGGTAATCCTCCCAGATTACGGTCGTCAATGAATAGATCAGCCTTTATCTTTTCATAATAACCATGATTACAAGTGATCCTCTCTTCTGGATAATTTCGGTTTACCGCATATAGTGGAATACCGTGATCCTTACACCATTGAATGGCCTCTTCCAATAGTTCTCCTTTCCGTACAGTCCATAATATCAGACGATGTCCGTCATTTGCCAACATTTTAAGTGTTTCTGTTGCAAAGGGCATCTCTTTCCCGATAGATGGATAACTGTGCTCAACGATGGTTCCGTCAAAATCAACCGCGATGATCATAATTAGTTTTTTTTGTTTTTAATATAATGGTTACCATAAAAATACAATCCATGATACTGACCATACCCGTAAGTATAGACATTATTTTTGCTTGATAAATCAACACCGTTGATGATAATGCCCACATTTGGTAGTTTCCTTTCCTCATTGAGGCTATTGATAAGCTTAAAACTATTCTTGGTCGTATATCCTATTTTACAAACATAAGCTGTAAAATCACACACTCTGCCTATTTGAAGCGTGTCGGTTACCAGTCCTACAGGTGCACTATCTACAATGATATAGTCATAATAACAACGTAGCTGTTTGAAAATGATGTCAAGTGATAAACGCGAGACTAATTCCGCAGGGTTTGGAGGTATTATACCTGTCAGCAGCAGATCAAGATTCTTATGAATTTTTGATGGTGTTATTTGTTCGTTTATTTCTGTTAAGGAAGGTTCATCTTTTTTTAATAAAGATGTAATTCCTTCTCTATGGTCTTTGAAAATAAATAATTCAGATAATTGCGGGTTGCGGATATCTAGTCCAACTAACAATGTCTTTTTTCCTAATAACGCGAAACTCATAGCCGTATTTATAGCATTAAAAGTTTTTCCCTCATTAGAAACTGTTGATGTAAAAAGGATAACCTTCTCTTTGTCTTTTAGCATAAAACGCAGATTGGTACGTAAGAAACGGAAGCTCTCCTCCATCAGATTATTTTCGTTCTCATGAACGACAATACAGTTGTTCTCTACCTCTCGTTCATTAGCCATAGGAATATCTGCCAAAATAGGTAGATTTGTAAGTGTTTTTACCTCCTCGTGATCTTCTACTTTGTTTCGTAGAATATAACGTATATAGAAGAATAGGGAAGGGAAAAGAAAGCCTAGTAATAAAGCAAAAGAATACAACATTATACTCTTAGGTTTTATGATACCAGCAATAGTAGGTCTTTCAATGATTTTCCCTTTGTCAACAGTAGCGGCCAATGATATGGAATTCTCTTCACGTTTCTGTAACAACATCATATATAGTCCACTTTTTACTTCCTGTTGTCGTCCTATTTGTGCAAGGATCCTTTCTCGTTCAGGTGTCTTAGATATTTCATGCAGGTAATTACCATGCTGTTCTGCCATGGCATTTCTGGTTATAATGGCATTCGTTTTAGCCTGTTGCAATGAAGTGTAAATTGTTGAAGATAATTCTTTCAATCGAGTTGTCATTGATTGTATTATCGGGCTACTTTCTGAAGCGGAATGTAATAGTCGGTTTCTATCCATTACCATCTTGTTATACTCATTGATAAACGTGTTGACTGCAACATCTTTAAGGCTTATACTTGGTAGTAATTGTGAGATGTCATATTGTTCTACTATACTTTCAATTTCATTAATCAGAGCAATTTGCGTATTAGCTTCCTTAAGTTTCTGTTCGAAGATATTAGCATTTGCAGATGATTCACGTGCATCTGTTTTTAATTCAACAAGTTTGTTACTACGTTTATAAGTCTCTATATTTCCATCAGTTAGTCCAAGTTCCCTATTTATAAGATTTAACCTATCATTGATAAATGTTTCTGTCCTGACGGCTACCTCATTTTTATCTTCATTCGCTTGTAGATTATAACAGAGTATTACCTGTTTTAGATAATCCTTTGCCCTTTGAGGTAACTTGTCGTTCATGATAAGTTTTATTACAGAAGAACTTTCTGACGTTGGCTCTATAATCATTTTATTTGCGTATTGTGCAGCAATAGTTTGAGGGGACGATATTGTTAGCATCATCGTAGTATGTTCCTCTAACAAGATAGAAGATGCCCTTTTTATAGTCAAGACTCCTGCTCTCGTATGAATTGAAAGAGGCAGTTTTTCTGTCTCTTTTTCAATGTTAAACGGACCTTCTATGTTTTGTTCATTTATGGGAATATAATAGTTAACCTTTATTTGATACCTTTTCCCAATTCGACTAATTCGTAACTGTATAGGATGGATAATCTTATTTAAATGAAAAGAGTCAATATCAACTACTATTGGAGTATTGCGATAACATGTTTTTGCGAAGAATCTTCCTTTTTGTCTATACTGTTTATAAAGTTGTAGATCTGTAACAGCTCTCTCAGCAATTATACTTGAAGTGAGAATCTGTGCCTCGTTCTCTAAACCATAGTTTTGAGAAATTGTTCCTAAATCGCTGATATTCTGAAGATTGTTTTTTTTGTTCCCCTCGTCATCTTTAATCAGGATCTTGGCTATAACGCTATAAACCGGTGAAGTACAACGTATATATAAATAAGTTATGGTAATACAAATGAGCATAGATAGTAAAAACCATGTCCAATGATTAATTACTATCTTGCTCATCATACGATAATCAAGGAAAGACTTCTGGTCTTCTCCTTTCTGATTTCTTAAATTGTTTTTCATAGCATTTATAATTTCTTCTAGTTACTGTTCTTCTTTCCTCTTCTCACTCCACTAATTTGAGCAGGTATTGTCCGTAGTCGTTTTTAGCCATGGGCAGGGCGCTTTGTCGGAGCTGGTCGGCGGTGATCCAGCCGTTGTGGTAGGCGATCTCCTCGAGACAGGCGATCTTCAGTCCCTGGCGCTTCTCGATGACCTCGATGAAGGTGGAGGCCTCGGAGAGACTGTCGTGCGTGCCGGTATCCAACCACGCAAAACCACGCTGCAAAGGCTTCACCTGCAGGGTGCCACGACGGAGATACTCCTGATTGACCGACGTGATCTCTAACTCGCCACGGGCACTGGGCGTGATATGCTTGGCAATATCAACCACACTGTTGGGATAGAAATAAAGACCTACCACGGCGTAGTTGCTCTTGGGCTGACGTGGCTTCTCCTCAATACTCAGACAACGGCCGTCGGCATCAAACTCGGCAACACCATAACGCTCGGGGTCGTTGACATAATAGCCAAAGACCGTGGACAGGCCACGCTCCTCGGCATCCAGCACACTCTGGCGCACCATGGTGGAGAAACCGGTGCCATGGAAGATATTGTCGCCCAAGACCAGACAGACACTGTCGGTGCCGATAAACTGCTCGCCAATGATAAAGGCCTGGGCCAAGCCGTCGGGACTGGGCTGCTCGGCATACTCGAAACGTACTCCGAAATCCTCACCGGTGCCTAACAGACGGCGGAAGGCAGGGAGATCATAAGGGGTGGAGATGATCAGGATCTCACGGATGCCGGCGTGCATCAACACAGAGATGGGGTAGTAGATCATCGGTTTGTCGAAAATAGGGATGAGCTGTTTGCTAATGCCCTTGGTGATGGGGTAGAGACGGGTGCCGCTACCACCGGCTAATACGATTCCTTTCATATAATTAGTTGTTTTTTATAAGTTTATTTTTCTTCGGCGCGAAGAATGAAGCGTTTTTACCACTTTTCTCTGGAGAAAAGTTCCAAAAGAGCTTCTCCTCCCCACGCCCCTCCACATGGAGGGGATGTAACCGCTCCTTCTCGTCGCTCTTTCATTAATGTATGCTCGCCCCATCAAAGGGGCGGCATGGTTGTTAAGCCCCCTCCAACTCCCCCGGGGGGAGAGGTCCTTGACAGCAGCGCCTGCTGACACTTTCGCTATCGCAACCATTTTTTTCATCAAAGGGGCGGCATGGTTGTTAAGCCTCCTCCAACTCCCCCCGGGGGAGAGGTCCTTGACAGCAGCGCCTGCTGACACTTTCGCTATCGCAATCATTTTTCATCAAAGGGGCGGCATGATTGTTTAACCTTCTCGCTATTGTAGCACTTTCTGTCGCAAAGATACAATAATATTTGGAAGGGGAAAGGGTTTTTTGTTAATTCTTTGAAGAAATTTTTGATAATTGGCGTAAAAGCGGTAATTTTGCAGCAATTATCAATTTTGAATTATCAATTTTAAATTATAAATAATGAGTTTTTGGAGTAAATTATTCGGTAAGAAAGATAATGAGGAGAAGACGGGCGGCATGGAGGATTTCATGACGCTCATCAGGGTGTATTTCCAGGCGGCTATCGCCGAGAGTGCGGGTATCACTAATCTGGCGGCGCTGCCCGACCTGAGGATGTTTAAGTCGACCCTGCACGTGGCCACCGAGCGTAACAAACTGGGCGTGGCAGAGCGCAGACAGTGTAAGAAGATGGTGCAGGATATCTATAAGATAGACGACAGCTTCTTCAAGGAGATAGACCAGAGCGTGAAGAAAAACTGCAGGAAGGTGCAGGACGTGCAGGGATACCTGATACAGTTCCAGAACATGACACAAGACCTGATGATGCTCACCGGTAACCTGATGAAGTTCAAACTCAGAATGCCATCGTTCTTCAAAAAGACGATATACGCCATGACGGAGAAGACCGTGCAGGATATCTTCAACAAAAACGACTATAAGGACCTGGGCGTGGTGAAGACCGTGGCAGCCGTGAGAAACTATAACAAACGACTGGGATTCACACAGCAGTGGGTGACCGACTTCGTGTACAACCTGGTGATGCTCGCCAAGAAGGAACCGAAGAAGAGTGAAGAGTGAAGAGTGAAGAGTGAAAAGTGAAGAGTGAAAAGTGAAGAGTGAAGAATCTTAAGGATTAAGGATTAAGAGGGTATCATGAGCCCTTTAAGGCGACAGAGCTTAGGCGGGGTAATCCCTCATCCCGGACTTGATCCTGGGATCTCATCCGTGTTTTTCCCGCAGGAGATCGCGGGTCAAGCCCGCGATGAGGGGAATAAGCCCGGGATGAGGGTTCGGAGGCCGGGATGAGGGTTCGGAGGTCGGAATGAGGGTTCGGAGCACGGAATGAGGGGACACTCGGGAGACAGGGCCCTTTGGAGACCTGTCCATAACAATGGAAGAGGCAGGAAATGGGCTCTACACTAAATTTTTTAAGATAAATTTGTGAATTAAAAAAATATTTCATAAATTTGTAGGCAAATATCATTTGTATGGCTGAGGAAAACAAAATATTGAACCTGTTTACTACCCGTATGCGGCAGCTGATACTCCAATACAAGGAGGTGAAGGAGCAGAACAAAGAGCTCCAGAGCAAGCTGCAGATGAACGAGCGGGAGAACGAGCGGTTGAAGAAGCAGTTGGAGCAGGCCAAGAATGATTACAACAGTCTGAAAATGGCTCGGCTCGTGGAAGTGACCGACGGCGACATAGAGAGTTCTAAGCGCCGCCTGAGCAACATGATACGAGAGGTGAACAAATGTATAACACTGCTCGGAGGGAAAGAAGACTAATCCCACCACAGAAAGAGCGGTTAAAGGCAGTCACTGTCAAACCTGGTATAATGGCTGAAGAGAAAGATAAATTACATATAAGATTGCACGTCTACGATACGGAGATCCCCGTGAATATCAAGCGCGAGGATGAGTATTTCTATCGTCAGGCGGCGAAACTTATTTCAAGTACGGTGAACACCTATTCGGACATCTTCAAGAACAGGAAGAGCGAAAAAGAAATACTGTACTTCGCAATGGTCGATATTGCCCTGAGATACGAAAAGAACAAGGACAATAACGATACCGGCGTATATGATGATATTCTCAAGAAGTTGACCCAGGAAATAGAAAAGGCCTTGTAACAGAGAATATTAACATATATATAAATAAAATAATAAAATGATAACAGTGATTATTGCAGCGGTCGTGGCATTAGCCATCGGCACAGGCTGCGGATATTGGATATTCCGTAACTTCGTGAACGGAAAATATAAGGAGATGATGGCTACTGCCGAAAAAGAATCGGAGGTGCTCAAAGAGAAAAAACTACTCGAGGTGAAGGAGAAATTCCTCAACAAGAAATCAGAACTCGAGAAAGAGGTGCAGCAACGTAACCAGAAGATCCAACAGAACGAGAACAGACTGAAGCAGCGTGAGATAAGCCTGAACCAGCGTAACGAGGAACTGGGACGCAAGAAGCAGGAGGTAGAGCAGATGCAGACACGCATCGACAACGAGAAGAAACTGCTGCAGATCAAGAGCGAGGAACTGGAGAAGATGCAGTTGCAGGAAAGGGAAAAGCTGGAGGAGCTGAGCGGACTGAGCGCCGAGGAGGCCAAGAGCCGACTGGTGGAGAGCCTGAAAGACGAGGCCCGCATGGATGCCGCCAGTTATGTGAACGAGATCATGGACGAGGCTAAGCTCAACGCCAACCAACAGGCGAAGAAGATCGTGATACAGACCATTCAGCGCGTGGCCACCGAGACAGCCATTGAGAACTCGGTGAGCGTGTTCCATATCGACAACGACGAGGTGAAAGGACGCATCATCGGTCGTGAGGGAAGAAATATCCGTGCCCTCGAGGCAGCCACCGGCGTGGAGATCGTCGTTGACGACACACCAGAGGCTATCGTCATCAGTGCCTTCGACCCCATCCGTCGTGAGGTATGCCGACTGGCCCTGCACCAGCTCGTGGCCGACGGACGCATTCACCCGGCACGCATCGAAGAGGTGGTGGCCAAGGTGAAGAAACAGCTCGAGAACGAGGTGGTGGAGACCGGTAAGCGTACCGCCATCGACCTGGGTATCCACGGACTGCACCCCGAACTGATACGTATCATCGGTAAGATGAAATACCGCAGCAGCTACGGACAGAACCTGTTGCAGCACGCACGAGAGACAGCTAACCTGTGTGCCGTGATGGCTTCTGAGTTAGGACTGAACCCGAAGAAAGCCAAGCGTGCCGGACTGCTCCACGATATCGGTAAGGTGCCCGACGAGGAGAGTGAACTGCCACACGCTATCTACGGCGCGAAGATCGCAGAGAAATATAAGGAGAAACCCGATATCTGCAATGCCATCGGCGCTCACCACGACGAGATGGAGATGCAGACACTGTTGGCACCCATCGTGCAGGTGTGCGACGCTATCTCTGGTGCACGACCAGGCGCACGCCGTGAGATCGTAGAGGCTTATATCAAGCGTCTGAACGACCTCGAGGCCATCGCCATGAGTTATCCGGGCGTGACCAAGACCTACGCCATCCAGGCGGGTAGGGAACTGCGCGTGATTGTTGGGGCCGACAAGATGGACGACAAGGAGACAGAGGCTCTCTCTGGCGAGATCGCCACGAAGATCCAGAACGAGATGACGTATCCTGGACAGGTGAAGATCACGGTGATCCGTGAGACACGCAGCGTTGCGTACGCGAAGTAATGTTTTTATGTTCTTTCTCTCTGTAGCTACAGAGAGATTTAGAGCCCCTGACAGGGGCGGCTTTAATGCAGGGTATTTAAAATGTTTATACCTATTGGTCATTAAGAGAGCTCGTTGCACGCTCCGGTCAAAACAAATCCGACTCTGCAAAACTGTGCTGCGGAACTCGCTTCGCTCAAACAGTCCTCGCACTGCCTAAAGGCACCGTTTCTCAATCGTCGCATTTGTTGTCTTCCCTCTCGCTATTGCAACCATTTAAGGTCGAAGACTATAAGGCTCCCTCATTCCGGCCTCCGAGCCCTCATCCCGGCCTCCGAGCCGGGATCTCATCCGTGTTTTTCCGCAGGAGATCCCGGATCAAGTCCGGGATGAGGATGTAAACCCGCAATGAGGATGCATGTTCGCAATGAGGCTTAGCCCGAAATTATCAATTATCAATTATCAATTCTCAATTAAAGAATGAAGAACCTGAAGATGTACGAGGCAGAGGATAAGATGATCAATCTTATTTCCGACAACTATAATATTCTGGAGAGCTTAGGGCGCTTCGGCATCAACATGGGCTTCGGCGACAAGACCGTCAGAGAGGTGTGCGAAGACCAGCATGTGGATACCTACACCTTCTTAGCGGTCGTCAACTACTCCATCAACGGCTACCGCAGCGTGGTGGACACCGACCGTATCTCCGTGCCTACACTGTTGCACTACCTGAAGGCGTCGCACGAGTATTACCTCGACTTCCAGTTGCCCTACAACCGTATGGCCCTGAAGGAGGCACTCGACGAGGACGACAGTCTGGCGCGACTCATATTAAAGATGTACGACGCGTACGCGCACGAGATACGCATGCACATGAAATACGAGGAGTACCACCTCTTCCCCTATGTGGACAGCCTCATCAACAATACAGCCAACGACGATTATAACATCGAGACATTCTCCAAGCACCATAACCAGGTGACACAACGCCTGAGGGAGCTGAAGAATATCATCATCAAATACCTGCCCAGCAACAACAAACGAAACAACCAACTCTCGAGGGTGCTCTTCGACTTGTATAAGAATGAGGAATGGCTCGGGCAGCATGCCGAGGTGGAGGACCATATCTTCACGCCGGCCATCAGAAAACTGGAGAGAAAACAGAAACAGAACGACGTGAGCGTGAAGATCTCGCAGATGATCAGCAAAGGACAAGACGCACAGGAGGCTCTCTCGGATCGTGAGAAAGAGGTGATCGTGAGTCTGGTGCAGGGCATGTCGAACAAAGAGATCGCCGACCACCTGTTTATCTCTACCAATACGGTGATCACGCACCGCAGGAATATCGCGAGGAAACTGCAGATACACAGTCCGGCAGGACTCACCATCTACGCCATCGTGAACAACCTCGTGGATATCTCCTCCGTGAAACTCTGATCACAGAGAGAACCATTACCACTATATACCATGTTACAAATCCGATGCAAGAATAACAACATTACGAAGAGCTTCCCTGAAGGCACTTCGCTGATCGATGTGTATAATGAGTTTGCCGCCGAACTGGATATGCCATATCCGGTGGTGTCGGCAAAGGTGAACAACACCTCACAAGGACTGAAGTTCCGACTGTATCAGAATCGTGACGTGGAGTTTCTCGATGCCCGTGAGGGATCGGGCCGACGGGTGTACGTACGCTCCCTCTGTTTCGTGCTCTACAAGGCTACCACAGAGGTATTCCCAGGTAGCAGACTGTTCATCGAGCATTTCCTCTCGCAAGGTTACTACTGTAACTTCAAGAAGGTCGACGGCAGTGTGCTCACCGACGACGACGTGGACCGTATCCGGGAAAGGATGCAGGAGATCGTGAATCTCGACATCCCCTTCCGGCGCACCGAGGCGGTCACCGAGGAGGCCATCAGGGTATTTGCTGAGCGGGGATTCATGGATAAGGTGAAGTTGCTCGAGACCAGTGGACAGTTATACAGCGACTACTATATGCTGGGCGATACGGTGGACTACTATTACGGTCCGCTGGTGCCCTCGGCCGGTTATCTGAAGGTGTTCGGACTGGAGCGCTATCATGAGGGACTGCTCCTGAGGGTGCCAGACCGTCATAACCCCTTGGTATTGGGTAAGTTTGAGGATATGCCGCGCACCTTTGAGGTGTTTGCCGAGAAGGTGAAGTGGGATGTGATCATGCGTCTGGCACATGCCGGTGATGTCAACGAGGCGATCCTCGAGGGTCATGCCTCAGAACTGATACAGGTGAGCGAGGCCCTGCAGGAGAAGAAGATCGTGAAGATCGCCGAGACTATCGACGAGCGATTCCGCAGGAAGGAGAACCCCATACGACTGGTGCTTATCACTGGACCATCGAGTTCGGGAAAGACCACTTTCTGCAAACGACTGTCGGTGCAGTTGAAGGCCTGCGGCCTGCGGCCGGTATCGTTCTCCACCGATGACTATTTCGTGAATAGGGTAGACACGCCGCTGTTGCCCAACGGGGATTACGACTTCGACAATATCGAGACGGTGGACTACCATCTGATGGAGGATCATGTGAACCGACTGATGAACGGTGAGGTGGTGGAGGTGCCGGAGTATAACTTCGTGACCGGCAAGCGCGAGTATAACGGAAAGAAACTGCAGCTGATGGCCGACACGGTATTGATCATCGAGGGTATCCATGCCCTGAACCCCAAACTGACCGACCAGATACCCGACGCATGGAAATACAAGATCTACGTGAGTGCCCTGACGAGTATCTCATTGGATGAGCACAACTGGGTGCCCACCCGTGATAACCGTCTTTTGAGGCGCATCATCCGTGACTACAACAAGGGGGCGTTCTCTGCCAAGGAGACCATCAGTCAGTGGAAGAACGTATGTGCCGCTGAGGAGCAGTGGATATTCCCATATCAGGAGACCGCCGACGTGATGTTCAACTCGGCGCTGAATATCGAGTTCGCCGTGCTGCGCACCCATGCGGAGATCATCCTCTCGTCGGTGCCCAAGAACTGTGAGGAGTATGCCGAGGCGCACCGACTGCTGAAGTTCATCCACTATTTCCTGCCGGTGAGCGACAAGGAGATACCGCCCACCTCGATCATGCGAGAGTTTGTGGGAGGATCGAGCTTTACGTATCGGTAGAGTTGATTTATGTTCTTCTCACTGTTACCCTCATCCCGGCCACCGAGCCGGGATCTGCATCGAATAAAACACGCAGGAGATCGCGGATCAAGTCCGCGATGAGGGGGCAAGTCCGGGATGAGGGTATTTCGCAGCACTCTCTGTTATCCTCATTCCGGCCACCGAGCCGGAATCTGCTGCTACTTACTCCTGGCTTGCTCACTATTTACGACACTATTCTTAACCAATCATATCTATTATGACACCACAAGGTATTGTATACATCTTAGCCAACAAAAACAACACCGTACTTTATACTGGTGTTACTCGGAATCTTCAACGACGATTAGCAGAACATAAGCTTCATTTGAACCAAGGATTTTCGGATAAGTATTGCACAGAGAAACTCATTTATTACGAGGTCTACGATCGTTTAGATATTGCCATTCATCGTGAAAAGCAACTAAAGAAATGGCACAGGGAATGGAAGGAGAAACTGATTGCTGATTTTAATCCTGGATGGGTGGATTTAGCAAGTACAATTGGAGTGGATGAAGAATACTTGCAGGCAGTTAAATCGGCATATGAGAATGGGCAGTATATTGCAGGAGATCCCGGATCAAGTCCGGGATGAGGGTATTTTCGCTGCTCCTACCTCATTGCGGCCACCGAGCCCTCATCCCGGCCTCCGAGCCGGGATCTGCACCGAATAAAACACGCAGGAGATCGCGGATCAAGTCCGCGATGAGGGAGAGAAGTCCGCGATGAGGGAGAGAAGTCCGCGATGAGGGGGCAAGCCCGCAATGAGGGTCATACTTGCAATGAGTGGTAGGGGGTAGGGGTAGACGTTATTCTTCACTCTTCACTCTTCACTCTTCACTTTTAACTTTTAACTTATATCCGTGTTTGTTAATAGCGCGGATGATCATTACTAAGGGAATCATCACAAGGATGTATAAAATGATGATTCCAATGATCACTGCCGGTATACTGAGGCCTGTGTCGGTTGCCGGAGCTCCTGTGATAAAGATCTCCCCGATAATCAGACATACGCACAGCAGCATGAAGGCGAAAAGATACATGGTGATAAACCTCCATATCGTGCCCCACCAGCCGTATCCAAAGAGTTGTTTATAGGCAATGAGATAAAGGAAAACAGTCGCCCAAGCCAAGATGGGGAGGAAATAGTCACTGAAGATACTGACGACCATACTGAGTGATGCCAGAAACACCTGGATGAAGAATCCCTGTGGCAGCGAGTGGAAGGTGTTCTTGGGTGAATACCGGAAAGTTATCCATGTGGGCAAGATGAGCATGACGGCCGATAAGAGCATGGCCCATCCCAAGTTTTGCTCTGTCCAACCTTTTAACCAGCCGATGACGTGCATCTTTCTGTCGACATCGACAAACCAGTCAGCAGGATTACCTAACAGGTATTTGAAAAGGGCATAGAAGACGGTTAAGATGAAGAGCATCTTTACCGGTGGGAAGGATATCTGGCGGCGACCGTTGATATAGTCGCTGATCAGGTATCCGGGGCGGAAGATCAGTTGAAGGAGCGTAAAGGAGAGGGAACGGGAGTCCATTCCCCATAACAACAGGATTCCCGTGGCCACCGATTTCCAACCGATGGGTCCTATGACGGCCCTCTGTCCGCAGTTAGGACAGAAGTTCCCCTCAAATTCCATATCACAGTTACAGCAGTGGTGCACGATGCCTTTGTAGGCAGGTGTACCACTGCGTTTGAGGGGATTACGTTGCCACTCCTTGAATCTGTTGTATCGCTCCCTGAGGTTCATTAATAGTTCTCAGCCTTCAGGTGGAAGTAGCTCTGCGGGTGGTCGCATACCGGACATACCTCGGGTGCCTGTTTGCCGATGACGATATGTCCGCAGTTGGCGCACTGCCAGATCATATCACCGTCACGTGAGAAGACGATGGCATCCTTGATGTTCTGCAGGAGTTTGCGATAGCGCTCCTCATGATGCTTCTCGATGGCAGCCACACCACGGAATTTCTCTGCGATCTCGGGGAAGCCTTCCTCATCAGCCTCTTTCGCCATACGGTCGTACATGTCCGTCCACTCGAAGTTCTCTCCTTCGGCGGCAGCTGCGAGGTTGGTCATTGTGTCACTCACCTTACCGCCGTTGAGCAGCTTATACCACATCTTGGCATGCTCTTTCTCGTTGGCAGCCGTCTCCTCGAAGATAGCGGCGATCTGCACATAACCGTCTTTCTTGGCCTTAGAGGCGAAGTAAGTGTATTTGTTACGTGCCATACTCTCTCCGGCAAATGCGTCCTGGAGATTCTTCTCTGTCTTTGTTCCTTTTAATTCTTTCATATTGTTGTTGTTAAAAATAAACTCTAAACTTTAAATTCTTCACTCTTCACTCTTCACTTTATATTGTGATCTCTCCACGCAGGTTCTTGTCGAGGTAATAGCGGATCTTCTCCGGATCGGTGAAGTTACCCTGCAGATACATCAGTTTGGCGACGGCGCTCTCCACCGTGCCATCGTATCCCGAGATAACGCCGGCATTCTTCAGGTGGAAGCCTGTGTCATAGCGCGCCATCTCCACTGTTCCTGCGGCGCACTGACTGATATTGATGACGTTGACACCCCGGTGGGCGGCCTCTTTCAGGATATTGAGCAGCCATGGGCGCTGTGGGGCGTTGCCACTGCCATACGACCGCATCACGATACCTTTGATCTCCGGTATGTCGAGCATCTTCGTCACGATATGATCCTGTATGCCGGGGAAGAGGGTGAACACCATGATATTCGGATCTGCGGCATAGTGAGGAATCATCGGTTGACTGAAATCGGGCTTCAGGATATGCTCCTCGTGATAGACGATATTGATTCCCGCATCCGCCAGATGGGGGTAGTTGAAACTGTCGAAGGCATTGAAGCCATCGGCATTTATCTTTGTTGAACGATTGCCACGTAACAGACTGCCGTTGAAGTAGATACACACCTCAGGGACGATGGGCGTGCCATCCTCATGATGGGCAGCTGCTATCTCGATACTCGTCACCAGATTCTCTTTTCCGTCGGTGCGCAACTGTCCGATAGGCAACTGCGACCCCGTGAGGATCACCGGCTTGGTGAGATTCTCCAACATAAACGACAGGGCCGAGGCGGTGAAGGCCATGGTGTCTGTGCCGTGGAGGATGACGAAACCGTCGTATTTGTCATAGCCGTCGGCGATGATCTTCACGATCTGCTCCCACAACTGCGGTGACATGTCGGAGGAGTCGATAGGCGGCGTAAACTGATACACATCGATACTGGTGGCGATGGTGTCGAATTCAGGCACCTGGGCGACGAGATGATGGAAGTCGAGCGGTTCGAGAGATCCGGTCTTTGGATTGATATCCATACCGATAGTGCCCCCAGTATATATCAATAATACTTTGTCTGTTCTCTGCATGGTATTCTTTGATTACATCGTTTACAAAAATATTTGTGCAAATATAAATTAAAAACTTCGATAATCCAAAAAAAAAACGTATATTTGCAAGAAATTCAATAATGCTTAAAAACAAGATTACTAGTATGAAACAATTTATGGACGACAACTTCCTGCTCGAGACAGCGACCGCGCAGGATCTATTCCACAACCATGCATCTAAGATGCCGATTATTGACTATCACTGTCATCTGATTCCCGAGATGGTGGCCAATGATCACAAGTTTAAGAGTATTACAGAGTTATGGCTTGGCGGCGACCACTATAAGTGGAGAGCTATGCGTACCAATGGAGTAGACGAGCGCTATTGCACCGGTAAGGATACCACCGACTGGGAGAAGTTCGAGAAATGGGCAGAGACCGTGCCTTATACCTTCCGTAACCCCTTGTATCACTGGACACACCTGGAGTTGAAGACTGCCTTTGGCATCACGAAGCTGCTCAGTCCGAAGACCGCTCGTGAGATCTTCGACGAGTGTAATGACAAGTTGGCCAACGATCCGGAGTATACCGCTCGTGGTTTTATGCGCAGATATAATGTAGAGACCGTATGTACTACTGATGATCCCGTTGACGACCTGCGTCATCATATCGCCTACGCTGCCAACAAGGGTGAGAAAGATCCTCGTATGATTCCCGCATGGCGTCCTGACAAGGCCATGAACATCGAGAAGCCAGAGTATGCTGACTATGTGAACCAGTTGGGTGAGGTTGCCGGTGTGACCATCACTACCTTCAAGGATATGATGGATGCCCTGCAGAAGCGTCATGACTTCTTCCATTCTATGGGCAGTCGCTTGAGCGACCATGGTATCGAGGAGTTCTATGATGAGCCATATACCGAGGCACAGATCGAGGAGATCTTCGCCAAGGCCATGAAGAAAGAGCCGCTTACTGTACTGGAGACACGCCAGTATAAGCACTGCTTTCTGAAGTTGTGTGCTATCATGGATTGTGAGGCAGGCTGGACACAGCAGTATCACTATGGAGCAATCCGTGATAATAATACAAAGATGTACAACCAGCTGGGTCCGGATACTGGTTTCGACTCTATCGGTGAGTTTAACACAGCCAAGGCTATGAGTCACTTCCTGAATGAGTTGAATATGGAGGGCAAGCTCACACGCACTATCCTCTACACCCTTAACCCCTGCGCTAATGAGGTGATCGCCACCATGCTGGGTAACTTCCAGGATGGATCATGCCCCGGTAAGATCCAGTTTGGTAGTGGCTGGTGGTTCAACGACCAGCTCGATGGTATGGAGCGCCAGATGAACGCCCTGTCTGTATTAGGACTGCTGAGCCGTTTTGTAGGTATGCTCACCGACAGTCGTTCGTTCCTGTCATATCCTCGTCATGAGTATTTCCGTCGTCTGCTCTGTAACCTCTTAGGTAATGACGTAGAGAAGGGTCTCCTGCCTAATGACCTGGATAGTCTCTATCGCATGGTGGAAGACATCAGTTACAACAACGCCAAGAGATATTTCAACTTCTAAGATAGAAATATTGTAGAACATATCTAAAGGTCAGTCGAAGGATATCGACTGACCTTTTTTGCTGTTGCTAATAAATGTGTTATTTTCTTATGATTTTGGAAAATAACTGAAATTATTCTTGCGGATTATCATTATAATCTGTAATTTTGCATAAAATTTTAAATTTAATTCTTTATGAAAAACAATAATTTTAAGTTTTTATTCGTTTCTTTGTTGGTTATATTAACCAGTTGTGGCAGTTCTGAGAAGATTATCTATTTGCAGGGGGCAGACACCCTGAACATGAGTGATGATAGTAGGAAAGAGGTCAGAATCATGCCGGGTGACGAACTCACCATTACCGTGAACACCACCGACCCTGATGCCGCAAAACCCTTTAACCTGATGGTGGGCGGCGGACAGGGTATGGTAGGCAACAACAGTGATCTGCCATTGAGATATCTGGTTGACCGTGGCGGTAATATCATCTTCCCATTGGTGGGTACGTTGCATGTGGCGGGATTGACGATACGGGCATGCGAGCAGTTGGTCAGCAACAGCATCTCTCCCTATCTGTCTTCTACGGAGCACCCGGTGGTGACCGTTTCGATGTCGAACTTCAATGTCACGGTGTTGGGAGAGGTGAAGAATCCCGGAACGCTGCGGGTAAGCCATGATCGAATATCCATCCTCGAGGCGATCGCGCAAGCCGGTGATCTCACCATGTATGGCAAGCGAAACAATGTGATGCTCATCCGTATAGATGAGAAGGGAAGGAAGAGCATTCACCGTGTAGACCTTACGGATGGACGGTTGTTGAACTCCCCGTTGTATTACTTGCAGCAGAATGATGTGGTGTATGTGGAGCAGAACAAGACGAAGATCAACAGCACGAAGATCAACAGTGTGTCGATATGGTTTACGGTCTTTAGTCTTGTGGCATCGATTACCTCGTTAATAGTGAATATTGTTAAATAGGTATATTATCTCCGAGAGTAAAGGTTTTGAAATATAATATTTTATGTGTGGAATCGTAGGATATATGGGAGGTAGAGATGCCTATCCCATTTTAATTAAAGGATTGAAAAGATTGGAATACCGTGGTTATGACAGTGCCGGTGTGGCATTGATCAATGACAACGGTGATCTTGCCGTATGTAAGACCAAAGGAAAGGTCAGTACGTTGGAAGACTATTGTTCTGACAAGGATGTCAGTGGCAGCGTGGGCATTGCTCATACCCGTTGGGCCACCCACGGAGAACCCTCGTCACTCAATGCCCATCCGCATTACTCCTCGTCGAAGAATCTGGCCATCATCCATAATGGCATCATCGAGAACTACGCATCGCTGAAGAACAACCTGATCGACAAGGGCGTGACGTTCCGCAGTGATACTGATACTGAGGTGCTGGTACAACTCGTGGAGTATGTGCAGGAGAAAAAGAATGTGGATCTGCTTACCGCCGTTCAACTATCGTTGCACATGGTGATCGGTGCCTACGCCATCGCGATCCTCGACCGTCGTCATCCCGATACTATTATTGCTGCCCGCAAACAGAGTCCGCTGGTGGTGGGTGTTGGTGATAATGAGTATTTCTTAGGTTCGGATGCCAGTCCGATCATTGAGTATACCGACCGAGTGGTCTATCTGGACGATGGAAATATCGCTGTGTTGAAACGTGGAGAGGATCTGAAGATCTATAATATGAATAACCGTGAGATATCCCCCGAGATCAAGACTGTTGACCTGAACCTCGGTCAGATAGAGAAAGGCGGATATCCCCACTTCATGCTCAAGGAAATCTTTGAACAGCCAGAGTGTATCACCAACTGTATGCGTGGAAGGATTAATGTGGAAGCCGACAATGTCACCCTGAGTGCAGTCATCGACCATAAGAAACGTTTGTTGAATGCTAAGCGCATCGTCATCGTGGCTTGTGGCACCTCTTGGCATGCCGGATTGATCGGTAAGCAGATCATCGAGAGTCTCTGTCGGATCCCTGTGGAGGTGGAGTATGCCTCAGAGTTCCGTTATCGTCATCCGGTGGTCAGTGCCGATGATGTGGTCATCGCTATCTCACAGAGTGGAGAGACCGCCGACACCTTAGCTGCCGTGGAGTTGGCGAAGAATGCCGGTGCCTTTATCTACGGTATCTGTAATGCCATTGGCTCCAGTATTCCACGAGCCACAGATACCGGTTCGTATATCCATGTGGGTCCGGAGATTGGTGTGGCGTCGACAAAAGCGTTTACCGGTCAGATTACTGTTTTGACGATGTTGGCGTTAGCCTTGGCCAGAGAGAAGGAGTCGGTTCCTATGGCTGACTATCACGCCATCGTAAGAGAACTCAGTAGGATACCTGAGAAGATGGAGGAGGTGCTGAAGCTCAATGAGCGTATCGCGGATATGAGTAAGATGTTTACCTACGCAAGAAACTTCCTGTATCTGGGTAGGGGATACAGTTATCCCGTGGCCTTGGAGGGCGCCCTGAAACTGAAGGAGATCAGTTATATCCATGCTGAGGGTTATCCCGCTGCAGAGATGAAGCATGGTCCGATAGCCTTGATCGACTCAGACATGCCTGTGGTGGTGATCGCCACGCATAATGCCATGTATGAGAAAGTGCTGAGTAATATTCAGGAAATCAAAGCGAGAAAAGGTAAGGTGATCGCTTTGGTAAGTAAGGGTGATGAGACGATCAGCAGGATTGCTGATGAGGTGATAGAGTTGCCTGATACCTTAGAGTGTTTGGAGCCCCTTATCGCCACTATTCCTCTGCAACTGTTGGCCTACCATGTGGCGGTATGCAAGGGCAAGAATGTGGATCAGCCGCGTAACTTGGCTAAATCAGTAACGGTAGAATAAAAGAAAACCGCCAGACCTTAGGCCTGGCGGATGTTTTCTCTCTTTACTTTGTTCGAGCTTAAGATTACTCAGCTACAGTAGTGTCAGCTACAGTAGTATCAGCAGCTGTAGTGTCTACGATAGTAGTGTCAACAGCAGTTGTATCCTCTACAGGAGCCTGAGCTGTTTTGTTACCACAAGATGCGAAAGAGATAGCTGCGATAGCTACGAACATAAAAACTAATTTCTTCATTTTCTTTGCTTTTTAAATCTGTAAAACAATCATTTGTTTATTAAAACGATGCAAAGGTAATTATTTTTTTGATACGACGTACTATTTTTTTGGATTTTTTTTATGCCTTTCTGTAACTTTTTTATAACACACTGAAAACAAATGAATTATAAATGTTTAATAATAGTTAATTTATTCTTGGCTGTTTGCTGTTAACGTCAACAGTGGTATTTTTAACCCTTTTTTTACACCCTTTTATCATCTTTTCTATCTGCGAGATGCGGGCTTTATGTTCCTCATTATTGAGATACTGTTTATATGATGAGAGAGACAGTTCAAAGTTGTTGAGGGCCAAAGTCCATTCGTTGAGGAACATATAGCAGAATCCCAACCGGTAATAGGCATCCCCCTTCTCGTCATTATGACATAGTTTGAGTTGTTCCTGATACTGGGGAATGGCTTCTTTATATTGTTGGAGATTAAAATGACTCTCACCGTTGGCGAAGTAATAAAAGCTGCGTTCTTGCGGAGCCACGGCTTCTAATAAGGGAAGTACCTCATCGAGATAGCTGCATGCCTTCTCGTATTCCCACTCATGATAATAGCACACACCCAGGAAAGCACGAAAACGGCTGTTCAGTTCATAGTGTTCATCAAGATCACTCAGTATCAGCATGCACTCATGATACTTCCCACTGGTGAAATACTCTAGGGCTCTCCCTAAGCGCTCTACGTCGGGAGAGGTATTCCTTTTCTGTGGGCGTTGTGCATAGGTGGTGTTACAGAAGAGTAGACCACCTATGATACATAAGATGATGAGATACTTATTCTTCACAAAGACGTTTATTCGGTGTAGAAATTAATGAGTCGTTCGAGGGCCCTGTTACATACCGGACAGAACTCAGGATATTCGTTGGTGCGCATACGGCAGTCTTGCATCGGACGGTAGACACCCTTTAGGCTATAGCCCGCACCTTCGTATACGCCCACCTTATTTATATATATACGTGTCTGGGGCGTGGGAACAGGTGTCTTCGCATCTATCATGTCTTTCCATTTCACTTCGAAATTCTTCAGGGTGGTGAGATTGGGCTCCCATGGTTCTACCTCTGCGGGATACATGGGGATATCCTCGGTCTCGTAGGCATACTCATCGCCCAGTCCACAGAAGGAGTGGCCAAACTCATGAACCACCACCGGACGATATTTCGAGTGGTGGGTAGAGGTGAGGTTATAACTGTTGAGGATGCCTCCACCGCCATAGTGATCGGAGTTCACCAGGATGATGATGTGCTCATAGGGTGTTCCTGCCAGCCAGTCGTGCAAATCCTTCAGGTGGAGGGTGGTGAGATAACGGTCACTGTAGAACGTGTCGAAGTGAGAGTGCAGGGCCGTATTCTTCCAGATTCCCTTGGAGGGCTCACTCGTTCCACTCTCCTTTGAGGGAGCTTTAACGGCCACGACATTAAAACGGTCTTTCATCTTCTTGAAAGGCTCGTGAGCGAAGAGTGCCTCCATGGCGGTCTTCACGTCGTTCATGAACACATCCATCTCTTGTTTCTGATAGCCTTCGGCGATATAGGCGATGTGTATGCAGTGGTCGGGATCCTTGGCTTCCATGAGGGTGGTGTATGGGGTGACATCCCTGTCGCCAATCCTGCGTATCAGGATATCTGTGGGAACCACGGTATGTGTTAAGGATGTCATCTCCTTACGATAGTTGTTGTTGAGCACCACGGTGATGTCTACTGTATCTTTAGGCATAGGCACGAGGAACACGTTCTCAAAAGATTTCCGGATGTGTTTAGCCTCGTCATACGAGAGCCATTCCTGGAAGAGGGTAGAGAAGGAGTTGCGGTAGATCACCTCTTGGCTGTGGTGGTCACGCACGATAATCTGTCCGTTGCCTTCCACGGGAACTTCACTGAGTCGTTGGCGTTTGCCATACCAGTGGGGGATTCTGTTCAGTTGGTCCACGGCAATCTCCTGATTCGTGGCATTACCCGAGAACGTATAGTCGATGCGCAGCGTCTCATCTGTGAAATACCGATTGAAATCCTGCGCATGGGTCATCGTGACGACAACCAATGACATCATGAAGAGTGTTATTCTCATACTCCCCATTCTGTTGTTAATAAATAATCGTTTCATCCTATTTTGTTTATGTTATTATACTATTTGCCACTCTTATCCTCTCAGTTCGGCAAGCATCTTACGGTTGTAATCCCGTTTCCAATCGTCTGCCTTATAATGTTTGCCATCATACTCGAGGATATCCATGTCGAGGGTGACATATCCCTCATGGGTATCCTCCTTGTTGCGGCCGCAATCCTGTTCCCGTTCTTTCAACCACTGTTTGAGTTCCTGAAAACTCATGGTGGTGTCGAACATCGCCAGGCAGTTGATATAATAGTAGTTGTCGGCCCCATTGACAGGACTCGTCTTCATGCAGGATGAAAACTTGACCTTTCTGAACATTGCCGAGAGGATCTCCTTGGCAGCCAGTATGTTATCATGTGCGTTTGTACTTGTTCCTATGGATACAATTACATTCATAATATATAGTATTAAGGTGTCTCACATATAACGGTGGGCGCGTGTCGTTACAATACTGTATGTTTGTTGATATAACCGTATACCTCCTCCTTGTAACTCTCAGAGATGGGAATGAACTGCTCTCCGATGACGATACGGTTGCGGTCGATCGACTGTATCTTCTTCATATTCACGATATACGAGCGATGCACCCTCATGAAGACAGGTGTGGGCAGGAAGTCCATGATGCGCTTCATGTTGATCAGTGAGGGGATGGTCTCCTCCTTGCTCTCTACATGGATAGACACATAGTCTTTCAGTCCCTCTATATAGAGGATATCGTCGAGTGGAATACGCAGCAGTTTGTAGTCGCTCTTTACGTAGATGGCCTGTTCCTCTGATAATATATCATTTTTCCTGATCTCCTCGAAGTAGTTCAGTGCCTTCTCAACAGATTTGAGGAACATCTCATAGGAGATGGGTTTTACCAGATAATCGATGCTGTTCACCTTATAGCTCTCGAGTGCATATTGATTATAAGCGGTAGTAAAGATCACCTTTGTCGTTTTTGGCAGCACCATGGCGAATTCCAAACCACTCAGTTCAGGCATCTGTATATCTAAGAAGAGGATATCAACAGGTTCCTCACGCAATTTCTTGATTGCTGAGATTGCACTCGTGTAGGTTCCTGCCAATTCGAGTGTTGGTGTATTCTTTGCATAACTGGCTAACAGATCGACTGCCAGAGGCTCGTCGTCAATGATGGCACATGTGAGTATCATAAATTATAATTTTTGATGTATAAATATCTTTGTTATTATTGAATCCCTTTTCCCACTGGTATTTGCCAGGGTATAATAATTGTAGACGTTTGGAAACCTGTTCTGTACCCACACCATGACTACTCTGATGACCTATGCCACCAGTGTCGTAGCTGTTTGACACACAGAAGGTGATCTGTTGTTCGTCGGCTGTCACCGAGATATTGATAAAGCTGGCTGCCGTGGGTGATATACCATATTTAAAGGCATTCTCTATCAGGGGAACGAAGATAAACGGAGCTACCCGGATATTGCAGGGGGTGGGTATGTCGATCTTTACATCTACCTTCACATTGTCGGTAAGACGTATCTTCATCAGGTCGATAAAATGCTGTATCAACTCCATGTCTTCCATGAGGTTGATCGTATTATCCTTGCGGGTATAGAGGATATATCCCAACACTTTGCTGAGTGATATGACCGCCTTTTGTGCCTTCTCCTTGTCGAATTGGATGAGCGCATAGATATTATTCAGGGTGTTGAGCATCACATGCGGACTTACCTGTGTCTGCAACATCTTCAATTCTGCCTCCACTTGTCCCATCTCAGCCTCCTGACGTTTCATCTCAGCCTCCTGACGTTTCATCTCAGCCTCCTGGCGTTTCATCTCAGCCTCCTGGCGTTTCATCTCAGCCTGTTGCCACTCTAACTCTACTTTTTGCTTCTCCATTTCAAGATGACTCCATCGTACTGACATATATGTCAGCGTGGCAACACCGGCAGATAAGAGGAGCACCACCATATTTCTCAGGATATAAAGCAGGTGCTCATTCCATGTGTTCAGCGGATCTATTCTTGGGGGTAACTCATGTTGATAAAGCTTTAGCATACAGTAATGGGTCACTGCTGCAGTTACAAACATCAACAACAAGTTAAGAATGACATAAACCGTAGATCTTCTGTGGAAGAATTTTGGGGCCAACCAATAGTAGTTTGTGAAGAAAACGATACACATGCCGATGGGAAATGACAGTCTGAGGATAACTCCCATCGCATCGGGCACATACACGTGTGGCATGACGACGATACTCACCAAGATCATCATCATCCACGTAATGGCACTTGCCACCGTAAAGAGATACCTGTCTTTCTTATTCTTCACCCTATACTCTAAACTCTAAACCCTAAACTTTAAACTTTAAACTTTAATCAAAATCACTCATACCTGATTGCCTCGATAGGATCAAGCTGTGCGGCTTTCTTGGCAGGATACCATCCGAAGAAGATACCCGTCAGCGTACATACTGCGAAACTCATCACGATGCTCCATACCTGTATGTAGATGGGCCAGTGAGCCAACAGTTTTACGGCATACGACGCGCCAACGCCTAATAATACACCGATGATGCCACCGGTAACACTCAGTAGGATTGCCTCTATCAAGAACTGATTAAGGATATCTATGCCACGGGCTCCCACACTCATACGTAGTCCGATCTCTCGTGTTCGCTCGGTGACACTCACATACATAATATTCATAATACCGATACCACCCACGATGAGTGAGATACCTGCCACACATCCCAAGAGGATCGTGAGCATATTGGTGGTGGAGTTCATCATGGATGATAACTCTTCCTGAGAACGGATATTGAAGTCATCTGCATCGCCTTCGGAAAACTCCGAGGCGTCTTTCAACTTATGGTTACGTCGAAGGATGGTTGATATCTGTTCTGTGGCCTTGTCGGTAACGCCCTCCGTAATGGCTGAGCACTGGATACCACCGAGGAATGTCTGGGCAAGGATACGTTTCATCACGGTGGTGTAGGGGGCCAGCACCAAGTCATCCTGGTCCATTCCCATCGTGTTGTATCCTTTCTTCTTCAATACACCTACCACGCGGAAGGGGATACTGTTGAAGCGCACCACCTTACCTACAGGATCAGAGCCGTCGGGGAAGAGGTTGTCTACCACCGTCTGTCCAAGGATACATACCTTAGCCGCTGCCTTGATATCAGCATCTGAGAAGATCTCGCCGTCGCTGACAGATAACTGTCGGATCTCGAGATAATCCTGGTTTACGCCATAGATGCTCGATGGCGTGTTGTTGTTTCCATAAATCCACTGTCCACTGCTGGTGACCGTAGGACTAACGGCCTTAACATAACTGCACTCATTCTTTATCGCCTCGTAGTCGGTCAGTTTCAGGGTCTCCATGGCAGAACGGTCTTGCCGTACACCACCACGCATGTCAGCACCAGGCTGTATCATGATCATGTTGGAACCCATTTCTGCAATGTTAGCCTGAATACTCTTCTTCGATCCCTGACCGATGGCGAGCATGGTTATCACGGCGGCTACACCAATGATAATACCCAATGCAGTCAGGAACGACCGCATCTTATTGGCAGCTATGGCTACAATGGCTATCTTAAATAAATTTCCGTAATTCACTGATCTATATTTTATATTGATAGTGGAGTAATCATAACTCTACACTCTACACTCTACACTCTACATTCTACATTCTACATTCTACACTACTCATCCGTATTGGCCGGCAATGCTGCCAGTCCTTCTGCGGCTGAGAGGATATTGTTGTTGATCTCATCACTGATAACTCTTCCGTCACGTAACATGATATTACGACTGGAGTAGTGGGCGATATCCGGGTTGTGGGTCACGAAGATGATCGTACGTCCCTCGGCATGCAACTTCTGGAAGAGCACGAGTATCTCGAAGGATGTGCGGGTGTCGAGGTTACCTGTTGCCTCATCGGCAAGGATCACGGCAGGGTTGTTTACCAATGCTCGGGCGATGGCTACACGCTGCATCTGTCCTCCCGACATCTGATTACTCTTATGATACAGACGGTCACCCAGTCCGACAGCCTTCAAGGCTTCGATGGCTGCCTCACGTCGTTGTTGGGCGGTTACCTCACCATTGTACATCAACGGCAACTCTACGTTCTCTACACTCGTTGTCTTGGGTAACAGGTTATAATTCTGGAAGATAAAACCAATCTTTCTGTTCCTCAGTACGGCGCGTTGCGATTTCGACATGGTGCGCACACTGACACCGTCGAGCAGATACTCTCCGCTCGTTGGGGTATCAAGACACCCTAACTGATTGAGAAGGGTTGACTTACCAGAGCCTGACTTTCCCATGATGGTGACAAACTCACCTTCGTAGATCTTGAAAGATACATCCCTGAGGGCATGCACCGTCTCTTCACCCACCAGGAAATCACGTTTGACGTGCTGCAGTTCGATAACTGTTTTCCTTGTCTCCTTGTCCATCAGCTTACTCTTGTAGGTTTATCGTTTGTTATTACTACGGTTCCTGTTACGTGGACCGGGAGCAAACGGACTCCGTTCGTTGTTGCCTGCCTGTGGCATTTCCTCATTCTCGACAACCTTTATCTCTGTGATAATCTCCTGTCCTTCCTGCAGGCCCTTAGTGATCTGCGTGTGGATACCGTCGGTCATTCCGGTGCTTACCGGTATCGCTCTGATATTCATACCATCGATCGTCCAAACCTTTGTCTTTCCGTTGCTGTCAATGATCTTCATCTTTCCCACGGTCTCTTTCGTGGGGGTGAAACGAAGGGCTTTGCTGGGCACGCTGAGCACACCTTGTCGCTCAGCAGTGAAAATCGTAACGCTGGCCGTAAGACCGGGTTTCAGCTTCAGATCTTTGTTGGGGGCGCTGATCACCACCTCGTAGGTAACAACGTTGTTGGTAGTGGTGGCTTGTTGGCGCACTTGTTTGACAGCACCCGTGAAAGTATCCTCGGGATAGGCATCTACTGTGAAGGATACGCGCTCACCCTCTTTCACATCACCGATATCGGCCTCGTCGATATCGGCCACTACCTGCATGTTCGTAAGATCCTGGGCGATGGTAAACAACTCTGGCGTACTGAAACTTGCAGCAACGGTCTGTCCTTCCTCCACGCTCTTACTCAATACGATACCGTCGATCGGAGAGGTGATCGTGGCATAACCGAGGTTTGTCTGTGCCTTACGCACATTTTCCTTAGCGGTGGCTACCTGTTGACTGGCTTGCTGATAACTCAGACGGGCACTCTCATACTCATCGGCACTTACCAATCCTTTTTCGTAGAGTGTCTTATAACGGTTATAGTTCGACAGTTGATAGTTCAGACTGCTCTGTGCACTGTTCAGGTTTGCCTTCGTGGTATTCAACTCACTGATCAGATTCGTGCGGTCTAATTCTGCGATCACCTGACCCTTCTTAACGATACTGTTGTAATCAACGTACAGTTTGCTGACGATACCTGATACCTGCGTACCTACTGTCACAGAGGTTACCGGTTCGATTGTGCCGGTAGCCGTAATGCTGTTTTGTATATTTGCAGGAGCCACTTTCTCTGTAACGAAAGATACTTCCTCCTTTTTCTTGTTGCCGGATAACAGCCATGCCGCAAGCGTAACAATGACGATCAATGCAACAAACAACCAAATCTTACTGATCTTTTTCATTCTTATTCTTTTATATCCTAATACCTTATTATATTATTTAATATATCCGTCACGATAAAATTTCAGCATCTCGATATTCAGAATGGCCAGGTACTTGCTCTGTAATTCATTCTGCTGAGCAGCCCGTAGGTTATCTGCACCCGTCATGAGTTCGATGATGTTCTTCAGTCCAAGCCGGAACTGTTCACTGAGCAACTCAAAACTGGTCTGCTGACTCTCAGTACTTATCTTGGCGGCCTTGAACTTATCCTGGTTGTTCACGGCCTGTAACCAGTAGTTCTCGATGGTAGAGTAGAGCGTCGTCTGTTTGTCCTTCAGATCGAGCATGTAGTTCTCTTTCTGTAAAAGTGCCTTGTTGACCTGACTCTTGGTCTGTCGCTGATCGTAGAGAGGGATACTGATGGAAACACCGGCTCCCAGGTTTACATTACTCTTCAGCTGTGTGCCCCAGGCTTTATCGTTCATCGAAGTGGTATTCGTGGAAAATCCTGCGTTCAATCCTATCTGTGGCAGTTTGCCTGCCTTGGCGATCTTGATACTCAGGTCACTACTCTCTATACCCAGCATCACATTACGTATCTCCGGTCGTATGGCTAATGCCGAGGTATACACCTCATTCAGTGAGGGAATCAGTTGTAGGGCCATCTCATCGGTGGTTGCAGGTATGGCCACGTCAAACTCTTGATTATCCGTTATCTGCAAGATCTGCTTTAGTTGACGCTTGAAATTCTTCAGGTTACTCTGTGCCTCTACGATATTGTATTCAGCCTGGGCACGCTGAGCGGTAAGCTGGGCTAAGTCGGCCTTACTCATCTTACCCACTTCTACCATCGTCTTTCCACGTTCCTCGTTCTTGCGTGTAGTCTCGGCAGTCTGCTCATTCACCTTAATGGCTTCTTCTGAGTATAGGATCTGAACATACAGTTGGGCAATCTGTTCTTGCAACTGATTAGCTATCTCAGCGGAATCAAGCTCTGCTTGTTCTTCAGTCAGCTTGTTCAACTTGACCGTATTAGTGTTCCTTCCACCATTCCATACCGTCCAGTTGCCGTTCACACCATAAGAACCATTGTAGTATACCTTATCTACCGAACTGACCGCATATCCGTTGGCAACGGTAGAGCGCCCTGTCTCCGGCCATGGGGTGTATGCAACACTATGTGACGTAGAGGCTGAGAGCGATGGCAGTAGGGCAGCCTGCGATTGGAGCAGATCCTCGTGTGACGATTTCTTTTGTATATTTGTCTTCTTCAAAGAAATATTGTTCTGCAAAGCATAGTCAATACAATCTTTGAGTGTCCATTGCTTTTTTTCTTGGGCAAAACAGTTTCCAACGAAGAAACATGATATTATTACGAGAAGGATTACATTTCTTTTCATGTCACTATATTTTAATTTCGATGTACAAAAGTACAAAAAAAGTATTGAATTGTCAAAATAAATCCACAAATCATTTCATTATCTCTACAAATATTATTTTTTTTCTCAACAAAAAGTGTGGTATCTTTTTTGAAAAAAGTGGTGAATACTTTTGGTGTTTAGAAAAATATATGTACTTTTGCATCGTCAATCAACGAATAGGGGCGTAGCCCAGTTGGTTTAGAGCGCTGCAGTCACATTGCAGAGGTCATCGGTTCGAGCCCGATCGTCCCTACCGAGAAAGAGAGTTCCTGAAGGAATTCTCTTTTTTTTGCCGTCATGGAGTAAAAGGGTATGATTATGACCGATTTAAAAGATGATTCTTTTTCCTGAAAAGTATCACTTTTCCTGAGGCGAAACATGATGTTTTACCTTGGAAAAGATGATCTTTGCTGGTAGAAAAGATATATAAAGCCAGACCAAAACAACTTGTTTTGCTCATGTAAAGTGTATTACGGAGGGTAGAAAAATGTATTAATCTCATACCAAAACAACTTGTTTTGCTTTTACCTTAATTATATATGCTATCTCGTGAAGGTTTCTCTCACGGTTCACAAGGGTATTTTCTTTCGTATATGGAGGGGAATTTCTTAGAATGATATATCTGTACCCTGTCTAAATTGTAACACCCTTTATTTGCTTGTAAAAGACAAATATTTCTAAATAAGATAATTTTTTCTCTGTTTTATGATATAGGATATAATTATTTTTTATATCTTTGCAAACGTATTAGTTATACAAATTAGAAAACTTATTCAATTTTATATTACGTCAAGTTAACCAAAATGGAAAACTTTTCAGATTAATTCTGAGAAAAAGTTTCCAAAAAGTAGAGTAAGATGGAAATAAAAAACTTTACCATTACCAAGCGCGATGGGTCGTTGGCACGCTTTAGCCTAGACAAGATTATGAACGCTATTATCAAGGCGTTTAATTCCGTTGAAGAACCTGTTGATTTAGGTTGTATCTCAAAGATACTCAACCATTTGGATATCTATGAGGGTATCAAGGTTGAAGATATCCAGAATCAAGTGGAAGAGGCTCTCATGAAGGAGCAGTATTATAAGGTTGCAAAGAGTTTTATGCTCTATCGTCAGCGTCACACTGAAGACCGTGAGGTGATGGAGAAGATGAACTTTTTGGCAGACTACTGTGATGCGGCCAATGCAGCAACTGGTTCGAAGTATGATGCTAATGCAAATGTCGAACATAAAAATATTGCTACATTGATCGGTGAATTGCCAAAGTCGAATTTCATCCGATTGAATCGTCGTCTCCTGGTCGATCGTATCAAAAAGATGTATGGTAAAGAGTTGGCAGAGAAATACATCGACATGTTGACACATCATTTTATCTATAAGAATGATGAGACATCGCTGGCCAATTATTGTGCTTCTATCACCATGTACCCCTGGTTGATCGGTGGTACAACGAGCATAGGCGGTAACTCTACGGCTCCGACCAACCTGAAGAGTTTCTGTGGTGGATTCGTGAATATGGTATTCATGGTATCCAGCATGCTGAGCGGTGCCTGTGCAACACCGGAGTTCTTGATGTATCTGAACTACTTCCTCGGACTTGAGTATGGAAAGGAATATTACAAGGAACCCGACAAGGTGGTTGACCTGAGTCTGAAGCAGCGCACGATCGATAAGATGATTACCGACTGCTTTGAGCAGATCGTCTATTCTATCAACCAGCCGACAGGTGCCCGCAACTACCAGGCTGTGTTCTGGAATATCGCTTACTATGACAAACCCTATTTCGAGAGTCTCTTCGGTGAGTTCTATTTCCCCGATGGCAGTCGTCCGGATTGGGATGGTCTGTGCTGGTTGCAGAAGCGCTTTATGAAGTGGTTTAACAAAGAGCGCACCAAGGCAGTGCTTACCTTCCCTGTGGAGACTATGGCCTTGCTGAGCAAGGATGGTGACATGGTAGATAAGGACATGGCCGACTTTACCGCTGAGATGTATGCGGAGGGTCACTCTTTCTTTACCTATATGAGTGATAACGCAGACTCCCTGAGTTCTTGCTGCCGACTGAGAAACGAGATTCAGGATAACGGCTTTAGCTATACCTTGGGTGCCGGTGGAGTATCTACGGGTTCTAAGAGTGTGCTGACCATCAACCTGAACCGTTGTATCCAGTATGCCGTTAACCATGATATCGACTATAAGGAATACCTGACGGATATCATTGATCTGTGTCACAAGGTGCAGTTGGCTTATAATGAGAATCTGAAGGAGTTGCAGAAGCATGGTATGCTGCCATTGTTCGATGCTGGCTATATTAATATAGGTAGACAATATCTCACCATCGGTATCAACGGACTGGTAGAGGCCGCAGAGTTCATGGGACTTCAGATTAATGATAATCCCGACTATCTTACCTTCGTTCAGACGGTGCTCGGACTGATAGAGAAGAAGAACCGTGAGTATCGCACGAAGGATGTGATGTTCAACTGTGAGATGATTCCGGCAGAGAATGTGGGTGTTAAGCATGCCAAGTGGGATCGTGAGGATGGCTATTTCGTGCCACGTGACTGCTACAATAGTTATTTCTATATTGTGGAGGATGACTCACTCAATATCATCGATAAGTTTAAGTTGCATGGTGCTCCTTACATCCAGCATCTTACCGGTGGCAGTGCCCTGCATATGAATCTGGATGAGCACCTCAGCAAGGCTCAATATCGCCAGTTGCTCAATGTGGCAGCCAAAGAAGGATGTAACTACTTCACCTTCAATATCCCCAATACGATCTGTAATGATTGTGGACATATCGACAAGCGTTATCTGAAGGAGTGTCCTCATTGCCACAGCAGGAACGTGGATTACATGACGCGTATCATCGGATATCTGAAGCGCGTGAGCAATTTCTCAGAAGCTCGTCAGAAGGAAGCTGCCCGTCGTTACTATGCCGATAAGGAGAGATTAGTATATTAGAAACAACTCACAATTCTTCATAAGAGTCATGCTTATCTCCGAAAAAGGATAGCATGACTCTTTCTTTGAAATCTTATATGTTGAAATACGTCAATTCTGGTATCGTCTTTCAAGAGATACCCGATGAGGTAACCCTCTCAGTCAATATTTCGAATTGTCCCTGTCGTTGTCCGGGATGCCATAGTCAGTATCTGTGGGGAGACACGGGCCATCCCCTTACCGATGACGTCATCGATTCATTCGTGCAGGAATATGGCAATGATATCACCTGTATCGCCTTGATGGGTGGTGATGCGGAACCCGAGTCGGTTAATCTGATCGCTCAATATATTCATACCCATTATCCACAATTGAAGGTAGCGTGGTATAGTGGCAGGACACGTATTGTATCCGTTATCAACAAACAAGATTTCGACTATATCAAGATTGGTCCGTATATCAAGCATCTGGGTAGCCTGAAAGAGAAGACCACCAATCAACGGTTGTATAAAAAGGTGTCGGATCGTGACTTTGTGGATATCACATGGAGATTCTGGCGGAAATGATAATTGAGAACTTAAACTTAAAATTATCAATTATCAATGCTAAATTCTAAATTTTACTGATGTCTACATAACCGTTCATCACGGCATAGATCGTAAGGGCACTGACACTCTTGATGCCCAGTTTCTCCATGATGTTCTTACGATGGGTGATAACGGTGGTAAGACCGATATTCAGTTTGTCGGCAATCTCTTTATTGATATATCCTTGAACAATCAGAGACATTACCTCGAGTTCCCGATTGGATAACAGTGACTTAGTTTGGCGTTGGCTTGCTGGTGGCATGTTATTGCCGTGTGGATGCCCTTGATGCATCAGTTGGAGTAGAGATCTTACAAACTGATCCTCGGTGACATTGGTACTCAGACAATGGAAATCATTGATCGTAATTGCTGAAGAGGTAGTAAGAACGATAGTCTTTTTTTTCCTTTCCGCGAAGAAAGACATGTTGTTGATGATCTCGTTCATCGACACGAAATAATGCACATACTGATCAGTTCCCTGAATGGCCATGGATTGATAAGAGCTAAAGCAATCTACTTCGAGCTGCGGAATGAGATCTTGAATGATCGTCCGTAAGCCCGTTGCCGATAATGTATTGGCATCGATGATGGCGATTCTGGGTTTGAAATCCATTTTTTGTTTAGGGTTTAGGGTTAAGCGTTTAGAGTTTAGAGTTTAGGGTATTCATAGCTATGCAATCTACATTATACACTCTAAACACTAAACTCTAAACGCTAAACTAATTATGTAAGGAATCCTAACAGGGCACCGGCGGCAACGGCGGAACCGATCACACCGGCCACATTCGGACCCATAGCGTGCATCAACAGGAAGTTGTGACGATCGTACTCTAATCCAAGGTTGTTGGAGATACGTGCTGCCATTGGCACGGCACTCACACCAGCATTACCGATAAGCGGATTAATCTTCTTTCCTTGTGGCAAGAACAGGTTCATGATCTTCACGAATCCCACACCACTGACCGTAGCAACTACGAAGGCACAGAAACCGAGAAAGAAGATGAAGATGGTATCCATGGTAAGGAACTCAGATGCTTGTGTGGAGCAACCCACGGTAAGACCGAGCAACATCACCACAATATCATTCAGAGCACTACCGGCCGTCTTAGCCAGACGAGTAGTCTTGCCAGACTCCTTCAACAGGTTTCCAAAGAACAACATACCAAGAAGTGGTAAACCGGAAGGTACGATAAAGGTAGTCAGCAATAGTCCGATGATAGGGAAGAGGATACGCTCCGTCTGACTAACCGAGCGAGGTGCTTTCATGCGGATAAGACGCTCTTTCTTAGTTGTCATCAGGCGCATGATCACCGGTTGTATCACAGGTACCAAAGCCATGTATGAGTAAGCACATACCGCAATGGCACCCATCAGGTTGGGAGCTGTCTTCGAAGAGAGGAAGATAGCAGTAGGACCGTCGGCACCACCGATGATGGCAATACCTGCTGCCTGGTTAGGCTCAAAACCGATAGCCAAGGCTGTCATGTAAGCACCGAAGATACCAAACTGAGCAGCTGCTCCGATGAGCACCAGTTTAGGATTAGCGATCAAGGCCGAGAAGTCGGTCATCGCACCAATGCCCAAGAAGACGAGTGGGGGATACCATCCCTGCCTAACTCCCTGATAGAATATGTTCAGCACAGAGTTGTCCTCGTAGAGACCAATCTCCAGTCCTGCATCGGCACGGAAGGGGATGTTTCCCAGGATAATACCTAAACCGATGGGCACGAGCAATAGCGGCTCAAAATCTTTCTTGATGGCAAGCCATATAAAGAAGCAGCCTACCACAATCATGATGAGGTTAGGTATCTGTGCGTTTGAGAATCCTGTATATGTCAGGAACTCATTAAAGTTACTTATCAAAAAATCCGTAAAACCCATGTTACTATGGTTAATCTTTTCGTTTTTTTCGTTTATCCAATAACTACCAATGTGCTGCCTTCAAGCACGGTATCACCTTGTTTTACTGAGATAGCGGTGATTGTTCCGTCGCACTCAGCCTCAATATTGTTCTGCATCTTCATGGCCTCGAGGATCACTACGGTATCACCAGTCTTTACCACATCACCAACTGCTACCTTCACTTCTGTAATGGTGCCTGGCAGAGGAGCGGTTACCTTAGTACCGTTTGCACTGGCGGGTGCGGGTGCTGCAACGGGGGCTGCTGCTGGAGCGGCCTTTGGTGCTGGTGCTGGTGCTGCCTTAGGAGCTGCCGGTGCTTGTGGCTTCTCAATATGACGAGGAGCTTTGAAGGCTTCCTTCATCTCAATCTCGAATGTCTTACCGTTAACGGTAACTACTGCGATATTATTCTCAATGCTTTCAATCTCTACGTTATAGTCAACACCATTGACTGTATATTCATATTTACTCATAATAATATATATTTACTTGATTATTCTTTTATATTGTTGATTATCTCTGTGCGTTAAGGTTTGTAAACCCGCTATGCCAGCGTGTCTGGTGGGGCTTGATAGTGATGATACCGCTCTCATGATCGTGCACATCATTCTGATACTGTTCCAATGCCAGTGAAATGACTGATACATAGACAGCTCTTTCTTCCTCGAGTGCCAAAGAGGCAACGGCCATCTCTATTGATTCCTGAAGTGATTGCTTATTGAGATGCTTCTTAACCTCTTCCGGATTCGGTTGAGTAACGATCACCTTAGGATGCTCACTGAAACGAGACTTCTTCTTGGGTTTCTTGGTCCTTTGGAGAATCTTACCCAGGATGGTGAAGAATACGTATAATAAGGCCAGACAAAAGAAGACGATACCCATAGAAAGGATGGTGATACCAAAACCATGTGGGTCATCGCGCTTTAGTCTGCTGATCTTGCTCTCGTTGATCTGGATATAGTTTCCGGTAAGAGGTGTCACGGCCTCTGGTGCTTTGATATCCCAGCGTGGTGCGCCGTCTTTTACACGGGCAAACGACTTGTCGGCATCCAGGGCAGGTACACTCACGGAGTCGATCAGATCGATACCGTTACCATCGTAGAGTGCAATCCATGTGGGTTGTCCCTCATTCACTTTCGTATCGAAGTGGAGAGAGCCCTTGTTAGGTTGTGAGTTCAGGTAAAGGAGCAGATGTTGGCGCGCGGCAATGCTGGTTCTTGGTTCCCCGTTGGGAATCATCTGCATCATTGCGATACGCTGAGGAGCAGGAAGTTTTGGATTAAGCACGTCACGGTTGGTGGTGATGAACATACCTCTTATATTATAGGTAGAGTAAGAGGTATTCACCAGCTCGATCCATGGCAGGTGCTGCCCGTATTCATCCTGGAGACTGGCCGTATTATGGGTAAGCACCTCGTTGATCTTGATGTTCAGTGCTCCTTGACCAAACATATAAGAGGTACCTAATAATACAGTCAGTGTAAGAAAGAATCTTTTCATGCTGTTGTCTTTATTTAATATATTGTTTTAATCTCTTCATTTATAAGCCGCAACATAATACAATAAGTATCTGGGCGGTGAAAATACGTAGGAACATGCTGAGCGGATAGACGGTTGAGTAGCCCACCACCGGTGCTCCCTTGCTACAAACACTATTTGCATAGGCCAATGCGGGAGGATCGGTGTAGGTACCGGCGATCATACCCATGATAGTGAAATAGTTCATGCGATACCTGATGCGTGCTATCGGACCGATGACAAGTATCGGGATAACGGTAATCAGGAATCCGGTCAAGACATAGAGTAGTCCGTCACCTTCTAGGACGGTCTCCGCAAAGTTGGCTCCTGCTTTGATACCGACACTGGCCAGGAACAATACCAATCCGATCTCTCGTAACATCATATTGGCACTTGTCGTGGTATAGGTGACCAGATGTACCTTATACCCGTAACGCCCGATCAGGATGGCCACGATCAGCGGACCGCCGGCAATGCCTAATTTCAAGGGCACCGGCATACCTGATATATAAAAAGGTAATGATCCGAAGATAATACCAATGATAATACCGATAAAGATGGTGGCAATATTGGGAGCGTCGAGACGACGGATGGAGTTGCCCATCTTCTCCGCCACGCGATTAACGGCATCTTCAGGACCCACCACCATGATACGGTCGCCCACCTGTAAGGGGAGACTGACACTGGCGAAGATATCCATGCCCTGACGGGTAACGCGGGTAACATTAACACCGTATACACTCGAGAAGTGCATTGATCCGAGGGTCTTGCCATTGATAGAGGGCTTCGTAATGAGGATGCGCTTGTTCACCAACGGCAGATCCTGATGATCCCAGTCTATATCCACCTCCGGACCAATAAAGGCGATAATGGCCTCGGCATTGGCCTCTGATGTGACGATAAACACCTTATCCCCCAGATGAAGGATGGTGTCACGGTTAGGGATGGAGACATGACCTTCGTGCAAGAGCCTGGTACATACGAAGTCGCGGTTAAGGAAATTATGTACCTGCATGATGGTCTTGCCATCGAGATACTGATTGCTGATCTCCAACTTCAGGCGACAAGGCTTTATGGCAACATTTGCCTCCTCAAGTTGTTTTAATCTGAATTCCTCTCGGTCGAGACGTATCTTACAGAGGTAACGGATGGCGATGGTGGCTCCGATGATACCGAGCACACCCAATGGATAGGCACAGGCATATCCAGATGCTATCTGGGGCAGTTCGTCGGTGAACACGCTATTGAGTGCCTCATTGGCGGCTCCTAATCCCGGGGTGTTAGTCACGGCGCCATACAATGTGCCGATCATCATAGGCAATGCAAAAGGATCGCTGGTGTCGAAAAAGATGTAGTAGCAGGCGAACATCACGACGATATTCAGAAGTATACCTACCGTTGCCAATATGTTCAGACTGATACCTGATTTACCAAAGCTCTCAAAGAAACTCGGGCCCACCTGCAAACCAATCATAAAGACAAAAAGCACCAAGCCAAATTCCTGGATGAAATCCAAAATAGCTACGGGCGCCGTAAAACCGATATGGCCGGCCAGGATACCCGCGAATAGCACAAATGTCACGCCCAATGAAATGCTTCCAACCTTAATCTTTCCCAGAAGTACACCTACTGATATCACAACAGAGTAGAGCAACACGATGTGTGCTACGCTATCCGTCGTCGTCAATAAGTTCATTAACCAATCCATTATCCTATCTTCTCAATCGTTTTAAACAAGTAGAAATTGGTGCAAAGGTACGAAAAGTATTGTTCATGAGAGAATTTTTTGGGCACTTATTTTGTTTAAATCCCTTTTTTATGAATTTTTTGCGGTTAAAAATTTATTTCTTTGTTTTTTCTTTAGGATATAGAAAAAAAGATGTATCTTTGCACGATAAAATAAGTAATTACTTTATTAACTTATATAATTAATACAATCAACTATGTCTAACAGTAAGGAAAAGCTCTTTACCGAGTTTACGGCCCCTACTACCCAGGAATGGCTCGATAAGATCGAAGTCGACCTGAAAGGTGCTGACTTTAACAAACGTCTGGTATGGAGAACTAATGAAGGATTTAATGTACAACCCTTCTATCGTAGAGAAGACGTGCTTAAGCTGAAGACTCCGGATTCACTTCCCGGCGAATTTCCTTTCGTACGTGGTAACAACAAGAAAGACAATGCGTGGTTCGTGCGCCAGGATATCGTAGCCGACGATGCTCAGGCCGCTAACGCAAAAGCCCTCGACATCCTGAACAAAGGTATCGACTCACTGGGATTCCGCATCCCCGGTGACAAGGTGAGCGCTGAGTTCATCGAGACTCTGCTCAAAGAAATCCTTGTAGAGATCGTTGAGGTGAACTTCACCACCTGTCCTCGCCACATGGAAGAGTTGGCAACCATCCTGGTTGACTACTTCAACAAGAAGGGTGTTGACAAGAACAAGGTGAACGCATCCGTAGCCTTCGACCCCATTGAGAAGATGGTGATGAAGGGTAAGGATACAACGGCTATGATGGAGGTTGCTCCGAAGTTGGTGGAGATCACCAAGGAGTATCCTAAGTTCCGTTGCATCGCGGTAAATACCGTATCTCTCAACAATGCCGGTGCCTACATCGTACAGGAGCTCGGTTATGCACTCGCTTGGGGTAACGAATATCTCCAGCAGTTGGTAGATGCCGGTGTTGACGTTGACCTGGCCGCTTCTAAGATCAAGTTCAACATGGGTGTTTCTGAGAACTACTTCATGGAGCTTGCTAAATTCCGTGCCGCTCGTATGCTCTGGGCTCAGATCGTGAAGCAATATGAGCCAAAGAACGACGACTCTTGCAAGATGTGCGTAAATGCCATTACATCAACATATAACCAGACATTGTTCGACTCTTATGTGAACCTGCTTCGCTCTCAGACCGAGGCTATGTCTGCCGCCCTGGGTGGTGTACACTCTATGGTGGTTACTCCGTTTGATGTTACCTACGAGGAGCCGACCGACTTCTCCGAGCGTATCGCACGCAACCAGCAGTTGCTGATCAAGGAGGAGAGCCATTTTGATAAGGTGGTTGACCCAGGTGCTGGTTCTTACTATATTGAGCATCTTACCAACTCACTCGCTGCCGAGGGATGGAAGATCTTCCTGAAGGTAGAAGAGGAGGGTGGATTTATGGCCGCCGTCAAGGCAGGTACCGTTCAGGATGATATCAACGCTACCAACGTGAAGCGTCATGGTGACGCCGCCAAGCGTAAGGAGTTCATCCTGGGTACCAACCAGTTCCCGAACTTCACCGAGAAGAGCGAGGGCAAGCGCCCGGTTGACAAGGCTTGTGGTTGCCACGATAATTGTGAGCCAACCTTCAAGAACATCGAGAGCACTCGTCTGGCCGCCGACTATGAGGATCTGCGTATCCACACCGAGGAGGCCAAGGTGCCAGTGGCATTCATGCTGACCATCGGTAACCTAGCTATGCGTCAGGCACGTGCCCAGTTCTCTTGCAACTTCCTTGCAACGGCTGGTTACAAGGTGATCGACAACCTCGGTTTCGCAACCGTAGAAGAGGGTGTTGACGCCGCTCTGAAGGCTAATGCCGATGTTGTAGTGATCTGCTCTTCCGACGATGAGTATGCTGAGTATGCTATCCCCGCATATAAGTATCTCGATAACCGTGCTATGTTCGTGGTGGCTGGTGCTCCCGCTTGCATGGAAGACCTGAAGGCTGCCGGCATTGAGAACTTCATCCATGTGAAGTGCAATGTATTAGAGACCATGAAAGAGTATAACGCCAAGTTGGGTATCTAAATAGTAAATGAATTATGAGAAAACAATTTAATAATGTAGATATATTTGCCGGTATCCAACCAAAAGATGGTAATGCTTGGCTGAAGGAGAACGATATCGAATACAACTGGAAGACTCCAGAGCATATCGAGGTTCGTCCCGTATATACAAAAGAAGACTTGGAAGGCATGGAGCACCTCGACTTTACCGCCGGTATTCCTCCATTCCTCCGCGGTCCGTACTCTATGATGTACCCGTTCCGCCCGTGGACCATCCGTCAGTATGCCGGATTCTCTACCGCTGAGGAGTCAAACGCTTTCTATCGCCGTAACCTGGCATCTGGTCAGAAAGGTCTTTCCGTGGCTTTCGACCTTCCTACACACCGTGGTTACGACCCCGATAACGCTCGTGTAGTGGGTGACGTGGGTAAGGCAGGTGTGTCTATCTGCTCTCTGGAGAACATGAAGGTGCTCTTCGAAGGTATTCCATTGAACAAGATGTCTGTGTCTATGACCATGAACGGTGGCGTGCTTCCTATCCTGGCATTCTACATCAATGCCGGTCTGGAGCAGGGTGCTAAGCTCGAGGAGATGGCAGGAACTATCCAGAACGATATCCTCAAGGAGTTCATGGTGCGTAACACCTACATCTATCCGCCAGCCTTCTCAATGAAGATCATCGCTGATATCTTCGAGTATACCTCTCAGTTCATGCCTAAGTTCAACTCAATCTCTATCTCCGGTTACCACATGCAGGAGGCAGGTGCTACCGCTGATATCGAGTTGGCATACACCTTGGCCGATGGTATGGACTATCTGCGTACTGGTGTGAACGCCGGTATCCCCGTGGATAAGTTCGCTCCGCGTCTGTCATTCTTCTGGGCTATCGGTATGAACCACTTCATGGAGATCGCTAAGATGCGTGCCGGTCGTCTGCTCTGGGCAAAGATCGTGAAGAGCTTCGGTGCTGAGAATCCTAAGTCACTCGCTTTGCGTACACACTCTCAGACATCTGGTTGGTCACTCACCGAGCAGGATCCGTTCAACAACGTTGGTCGTACATGTATCGAGGCTATGGCTGCCGTGCTCGGACATACCCAGTCTCTGCATACCAACGCGCTCGACGAGGCTATCGCCCTGCCGACCGACTTCTCTGCTCGTATCGCCCGTAATACCCAGATCTATATCCAGAATGAGACAAAGGTCTGCAAGCAAATCGACCCATGGGCTGGTTCTTACTACGTAGAGACCCTCACCAACGAGCTTGTTCACAAGGCTTGGGAGCATATCCAGGAGATCGAGAAGCTGGGTGGTATGGCTAAGGCTATCGAGACTGGTGTGCCAAAGATGCGTATCGAGGAGGCCGCCGCTCGTACTCAGGCTCGTATCGACTCTGGTGTTCAGACTATCGTGGGTACTAACAAGTATCGTCTGGAGCATGAGGATCCTATCGATATCCTTGAGGTTGACAACACCGCCGTACGTCTCGAGCAGATCGAGGGTCTGAAGAAGTTGCGCGCTAACCGTGACGAGGCTGCTTGCCAGGCTGCCCTGAAGGAGATCACCGAGTGTGTACGTGAGTTCGCCGAGGGTAAGAAGAGTGAGAAGAACCTGCTGGCTCTTGCCGTTAAGGCCGCCGGTCTGCGTTGTACTCTGGGTGAGATTAGTGATGCCTGCGAGGAGATCGTAGGTCGTTATAAGGCTGTAATCAGAACAATTTCAGGCGTGTATAGTTCAGAATCAAAGAACGACTCCGACTTTGAGAAAGCTTGTGAGTTGACAGAAGAGTTTGCAAAGAAAGAAGGTCGCCGTCCACGTATCTTCGTTGCTAAGATGGGTCAGGATGGTCACGACCGTGGTGCTAAGGTCGTAGCTACCGGTTATGCCGATTGTGGTTTCGACGTGGATATGGGTCCGTTGTTCCAGACTCCTGAGGAGGCTGCCCGTGAGGCCGTGGAGAACGACGTACATATCGTAGGTGCCTCTTCTCTGGCAGCTGGTCATAAGACATTGATTCCTCAGCTCATCCAGGAGCTCAAGAAACTGGGTCGTGAGGATATCATGGTGATCGCCGGTGGTGTGATCCCAGCTCAGGACTACGACTTCCTGTACAAGGCTGGTGTGGCCGCCATCTTCGGTCCTGGTACTTCTGTGGCTAAGGCCGCATGCGAGATGATGAATCTGTTGCTCGAGAAATAATCCCTGAGCGACAAACCATAAGAATAATCCCGGTGAAGCATCCTTCATCGGGATTATTGTTTTCGGTATTTCCTTGCGGCATGATCTTCATTGAATTGACCTTCGACCGTCAACGGTCGGGCTCATGGTACTCACGGGCCCGGCCCATGGGGGCCAACGGTTGTTGGGATAAAAAACAAAGGGGATTCCGATGTACTTTTTACGATGAAAGATCCCCCTTTATCGCTTGAAAGATCCTCTTATATTGTATGAAAAGTCACCTTTGCGATCCTAAAAGATGACCTTTCCTGTCGAAAAAAGTCATCTTTATTATGCAGAAAGATCCCCTTTACTCTTGGACCGCTCAAAATACAAATGTCATTAGCAGGGTAGGGGCACCGTTTTATCAATGATCCCAAGAAGATCTAAATAAAACAATGTATGATCAACGGACATGTATAATAGCATGCTCCTATAAGGGATCGGGTGATGCCATATACTATTTGATGACTTTCTACACGAGCTTTACAGATAGATGGTCGTTAAGATGAAAACCGAACGAACAGTTGAACAGATAATTTTACGGAAGTGCGTGTTAGAGTTTATTATTATATATATATATATATAATAATAATAAAACTTTCTTTGATCTCCCAAATTCAACTGTTCAACTGTTCGTTCGTTCGCTAAATGATATGACCGTATGATTATTTGGCTAATTTCTTGGTCAACTTCTCCAGCATATCGACGGTCATGGATGAGAGGTCGAATTGCGGTTTCCAATCCCATTCGGCACGTGCACAACTGTCATCCATCTTGTTCGGCCAACTGGTGGCGATGGCTTCCTTCAGCGGGTCAACATCGTAAACCATCTCAAAGTCGGGCTTGTGCTTCTTGATCTCGTTGTAGATCATCTCTGGATCGAAGCTCATGGCGGCAATGTTGAATCCGTTGTGGTGAATCAGTCGGGTGGGGTCGGCCTCCATCAGGGTGATGGCCGCGTTCAGCGCATCCGGCATGTACATCATATCCATATAGGTGCCCTTGGCGATCGGACAAACGAACTTGTCGCCTCTCACGGCATTGTAGTAGATATCTACGGCATAGTCGGTGGTGCCTCCGCCAGGCAAGGTCATGTAGGAGATGATACCCGGGAAACGTACCGAACGGGTGTCTACGCCATACTTATGGAAATAATAGTCGCTCAGCAACTCGGTGGTTACCTTGGAGACGCCGTAGATCGTCTTGGGGCGCTGGATGGTATCTTGTGGGGTGTCGTCGTGCGGGGTGTTGTCGCCAAAAGAGCCGATAGAACTGGGGGTGAAGACGGCGCATTTCTGCTCGCGGGCCACCTCCAAGACATTCCATAAGCCGTCGATACCTATCTTCCAGGCCAAACGGGGCTTAGACTCTGCTACAACCGACAATAAAGCGGCCAGATTATAGATCGTGTCGATGCCGTGCTTCTTGACTACATCAGAAATCATCTGGGCATCAGTAACGTCAACGAGCTCAGAAGGACCGCTCTCCTTCAGGATCCCTTTGGGCTCTGCACCCTTAATATAACCGGCTACAATGTTTTCATTACCATATCGTTTCCTTAACTCAAGAGTCAACTCCGATCCAATCTGTCCGGTAGACCCGATAATTAGTACTTTTTTCATTACGTATTACATTATTAATTTAAATATGGGTGCAAAGTAAATGCTTTTTTTTCTAATAAAGGAATCGGTTGAATAAAAAATGAAAAAAAATGGCTAATATATTTAAAAATCCCCGAAATAATTATCTCGTTCGGAAAATTAGTGCTTACTTTGTAGTCGATTAACTTTAATTATTTAATAATATGTATACCAAAATGAAAGAACATCTCAGCAAGACACTCGCTGAGATCAAAGAAGCAGGACTTTATAAAGAGGAACGATTGATAGATAGTCCTCAGCGTGCAGCCATCACAGTTAAAGGCAAGGAAGTGCTGAACTTCTGTGCAAACAACTATCTCGGACTCTCTGATCACCCAAGACTGATCGAGGGCGCCAAGAAGATGATGGACCGTAGAGGCTTCGGTATGTCTTCCGTACGTTTCATTTGCGGAACACAGGATATCCACAAAGAACTAGAAGCTGCCATCTCAGATTATTTCAAGACCGAGGATACCATATTATATGCAGCTTGTTTCGATGCCAATGGTGGCGTCTTTGAGCCATTGTTCACCGAGGAGGATGCTATCATCAGCGATGCCTTGAATCATGCGTCAATCATCGACGGCGTACGTCTGTGTAAGGCAAAGAGGTATCGCTATGCCAACGCCGACATGGCAGAGTTGGAGAAATGTCTCCAGGAGGCCCAGGCCCAGCGTTTCCGTATCATCGTAACCGACGGTGTCTTCTCGATGGACGGTAATGTAGCTCCGATGGATAAGATCTGCGACCTCGCCGAGAAATACGACGCACTCGTGATGGTGGATGAGTCACACTCTGCCGGTGTGGTAGGTGCAACGGGCCATGGCGTAAGCGAGTTCTTTAATACATACGGACGTGTAGATATCTATACCGGTACATTAGGTAAGTCATTCGGTGGCGCCCTGGGCGGATTCACCACCGGTAGAAAAGAGATTATCGATCTGCTCCGTCAGCGTAGTCGTCCATATCTGTTCTCCAACTCTCTTGCTCCAAGCATCATCGGTGCCAGTCTGGAGGTGTTCAAGATGTTGAAGGAGTCTAACGAGATCCATGATCGTCTGGTTGAGAACGTCAATTATTTCCGTGACAAGATGATGGCCGCCGGCTTCGATATCAAACCTACCCAGAGCGCTATCTGTGCCGTGATGCTCTACGACGCAAAACTTTCACAGGTATATGCCGCTAAGATGCAGGAAGAGGGTATCTACGTAACGGGATTCTACTATCCGGTGGTTCCAAAAGGACAGGCACGTATCCGCGTTCAGATTTCAGCCGGACACAACCGTGAGCAACTCGACAAGTGTATTGCCGCATTTATCAAAGTTGGCAAGGAATTAGGCGTTCTGAACAAGTAAAAACGTTGTTTTGTAAAGAATCGAGAAAACTTTCTCGTTTTTCGAAAAATAATCGCTAAAATATTTGGAGGGTATTGGTTTTTGCCATACCTTTGCATCCGCTTTCGCTTCAGAAATGGAGTTGAGGCAATACAAACAAGCGTTGTTTGATATATTTACATAGACAAGAGAAGTAGTAGTACAAGAAGCGTCGCTACTTGTCGTTTTCCTCCGG